>ERZ808262.246-NODE-246-length-35244-cov-15.920572_pt1 | contig 35244 bp, 32 predicted proteins | sample MGYA00520895_ERZ808262 | MGnify/ENA primary metagenome ERZ808262 (study PRJEB31516, sample SAMN03275588) | gut metagenome | biome: mammalia-associated habitat; material: feces | host: Papio cynocephalus | place: Kenya | collected 2012-08-02 ... | reverse complement strand
AATTCTTGAAGCAAAATAACATTAGCACCTAATTTACTAGCTTTAATAATAATATCAGTAGCTTTTTGAATATTATCTTCATAATTAGTAGTACAGCTAAATTGTGTCGCACATAAATTTACTTTTCTCATTTACTTTTCCTCACTTTCCATTGGTATTTGTTTAGTTATGCAATGAATATTTCCACCACCTAATAAAATCTCTTTAGAATATATTTGAATAATCTTTTTACTTCCTTGATAAAAATCCTCTAAGATTTTTTTAGCTATTTCATCTTCTTTACAATTAAATTTAGGTAAAATAATAAACTTTTCACCCATATAGAAGTTAACATAAGAACCTGCTAATCTTCTACCACCTTCTCTTTTTACTGCGGTGTTATTATTAGTAATTTCATTAGCTTCTTCTTCAGTTAAATACATGGTTTTAGGAACCGGAACTTTAATAATTCTAAAAGGTTTTCCATCAAGATCAGTTTGTTTAGTTAAAAATTCCTCATCCTCTAAAGATAATTTATACTGTGGATCATTTTTATCAGAACATGTAGCAAGCAAAATTGTTTTAGAATCTAAAAAACAACAGATATTATCAACATGTCCACTAGTTTCATCATTATAAATACCATTAGGAACAAACAGAATCTTCTTTACTCTTAAAGCTTTCTTTAAATATTCTTCTATTTGCTCTTTGTTTAATTTTGGATTTCGTCCTTTAGATAACAAACAACAAGAAGTAGTAAGTAAAACACCCTTACCATTAGAATGAATAGAACCACCTTCTAAAATAAAATCCTTATGAGCTTCTCTTGATATATTTAAAAATTTTAAAATTCTCTCTGAGAGTTTATTATCTTCTTCCCAAGAACTATATAAACCATTATAGGTCCCACCCCAACTATTAAAACCAAAATCAAGACCAAGTAACTGTTTTTTACTTGCTAAAAAGATAGGAGTATTATCTCTAGCCCAACTATCATCGTATTCTATATTTATTAATTCAATATTAGGAAGCTTAAAATTTTGTAAGAAATCCTTATCAACATGTTTTGAATAAATAACATATACTTTTTCAAATTGGCTAATTGCCTTACAAACTTCTAAAAATTCTTTTAAAGCAGGTAAAGCCTTATTTCTCCATGTATCTTCTCTATAGGGAAGTAAAACAATCGTAGCTAAATGTTTATCACCTTCAAAAGGAAAATAGTAATTATTCATTTGATGTATCAATATCCTTATACCAATTCATTTGGTCAATAACTTTAATAAAACCATCTGGGGAATCAGAAAGTAAAACCCCACCATGTTCAGAATAAAATTCCACTAAATCAATAGCATCCTTTGTAATTTCCTCACCTGGAATAGCAATAGGAATCCCTGGAGGATAAATCATAATAGAATCAGCTGAAATTTCACCAATAGCATCATTAAAAGGAACAATCTTAGTAGGAGCGTTAAATGCATCACGAGGACGAACAAGAAGTTCAGGATACTTATAATCAAAATGAGGAATAGATACCACAAAATCTTCTTTATAGTAAGTCTTAGAAAGATAAGTCATCGCTTCTATTAAACGCTTAATATCTTCCATAGTTGAACCAATACCAACTACTGCTAAAACTTCACTAACCTCAGCTAACTCTAATTGAATATTAAATTTAGCACGGATCAATTTAATAACATCAAATCCATTAAGACCTAAACGAGAGATGTTAATAACTAACTTAGTCTCATCACAATCAAAGCGACCAGGTAAATTACAATATGATTTATCAAAAATAAAAATACCAGGTAACTTATTAATTTCTTCTCTAGCATAATTTGCTAAATCTAAAGCGTGTTGAACAAGTTTCTCACCATTAAAATAAAGCATTTTTCTTGCAGTATCTAAACTAGCTAAAAGAATATGATTAGGAGAAGTAGATGATAACATAGCAAAAACTTTTTTAACACGAGAAACATCAACTCTTCCTTCTTTTAATAAAATTAAGGAGGTTTGAGTTAAACTACCAGCAGTCTTATGAATAGATAAAATAGAAATATCAGCATTAGCATCCATCCCAGAAATAGGCATTTTAGGATGAAAAACAAAATGAGCACCATGAGCTTCATCAGTCATTACTAACATTTGATGTTCATGGGCAAATTTAACAATTTCGACTAAATTAGAAGCTACACCAAAATAAGTTGGATTAATAACAAACACCATTTTAGCATCAGGATTTTCTAAGATTGCTTTTTTATAAACATCTAAAGAAACACCATTAGCAATACCAGTATCTTTATCTATATCCGGCTTAACAAAAATAGGAACTGCCCCAGACATAATAATTCCATTAATTACTGATTTATGTACATTTCTAGGAAGAATAATTTTATCTTTTGCTCTTAATAAAGCATTTAAACCAGTTAAAATACCACCTGTTGAACCATTAACAGAAAAAATTGCTTGGTCAGCATGAAAAGCTAAAGCAGCTAATTCTTCAGCTTCTTTAATAACACCAGTAGGATGATATAAATTATCTAAACCAATAGGCGCATTAAAATCTGCACGAAAAATATCCTTACCAGCAAACTTTACTAAGTCGTTAGTTAAACGTCCCATCTTATGTCCTGGAACATCAAATGGAGTTGGATTAGAATTCATGTATTTTAAGCAAGCTTCTAAAAAAGGTTCTCTTTCTTCAAGCTTATCTAGTTCTTTTTTATTCATTTTATTTAAAAATATATTTCCTAAGTTTATCAACCATATCTAATTTTTCATATGGCAAGTCCAAATCAGGACGTCCAAAATGTCCATAATTTGATAAATCAGCATACTTAATATAATGAGAATCAGTTAAATGGAAACGAGAAATAATCCCACCTGGTGTAAAATCAAAAAGTTCTTCTACTGCTTCCAAAATCTTATTCTTATCTACTTTTTCAGTGCCAAAAGTTTCAAGTGCAATAGAAACTGGTTTAGAAACACCAATAGCATAAGAAAGTTGAACTTGACATTTATCAGCTAAGCCACTGGCAACAATATTTTTAGCACAATGTCTAGCAGCATAAGCGGCCGAACGATCAACTTTAGAAGGATCCTTACCAGAAAAAGCTCCACCACCATGAGGACAAGAACCACCATAAGTATCGACAATAATTTTTCTACCAGTAAGACCAGTATCACCTTCAGGTCCACCAATAACAAAACGCCCAGTAGGGTTAATAAAATACTTAAAAGAAGTATTCATTTTAAAAGACTTAACAACAGGAATCAAAACAAGATTATAAATTTCTTTTCTAAAGGCTTCTATATCAATATCTGGATCATGCTGACAAGAGAAAACAACAGTATCAACTTTAGGGTTTTTACTATCAGTATAATCAATAGTAACTTGAGCTTTCATATCAGGACGAGAATGCAATAATTTACCTTCTTTTCTTAAATTAGAAGCATAGCGAACAAGTTTATGAGCCATAACAATAGGTAAAGGCATATAATTTTCAGTTTCATTAGAAGCAAAACCAAACATTAAACCTTGATCACCAGCACCCAAAGTCTTTAAATCATAAGAACAATTAACCCCTAAAGCAATATCAGGAGATTGAGTTTTAACTAAAACCTCAATATCACAAGAATCAGCGCCGATACCTAATTTTTTATCAGTATAGCCGATTTTTCTTAAAACTTCTCTAGCGGTCTTTTCATAATCTACAGTACCTAAAGAATTTACTTCACCAGCAATTACTAATTTTTCAGTAGTAGCTAAAAGCTCAATAGCTACTTTAGAATTAGGATCTTGCTCTAAGAATTTATCTAAAATCGTATCAGCTATTTGATCACAAACTTTATCAGGATGTCCTTCAGAAACAGATTCTGAGGTAAATAATATTTTTACTTTTTCCATTTTTAACCTCCTAAAATTTTGAATAAAGAAACAAAATATATATATGTAAATTTACTAAAAATTTAGAGGGGAATTTTTAGCAATGTTATTTTATCAAATTAAAGAAAGATATTCATTAAAAATTTACTTTTTCTTCACATATACTTTATGGTCAAGCAAAACACCATTTTCATCATAATATTTCATCTTCTGACCAACTAAAACACCAGAATAATTAATACCAGTAAAATAATTCTTTACCTTATTAAAATCTAAAGTAGATAACATGCTTTCACCAATACTAAAACGCTTTAATGCTTTAGAATATAACTGAACAAAAGATTCTTTACTTACTACCCCAGAAAAAGGATTTTTCCACAAATGATGATCCTCATTTAAAACTTTTCCATCATCATGACGTGGAATAAACAACTGACCTAAAGTATTTTTACCTAAATGCGAGCCAAAAAATTCATTATCATTTACAAAATTGTAGACTCTAATCATATTTTTTACACCGCTTTTATAATAATTCTTGGGTAAACTAGTCTTAAAAATTCTTTCTAATGTAGCATTAAAATAACTGTTTATAATATCTAAATATTCTTCTTTGATTTTTAAAACATCGCTAGGTTTAGAAATTAAATCTTTTCTATTAAAATTACTTGCCATTGCAGAATCAATTCTTCCTTCAAAGTGAGAATGAGCATAATGAAGCTTACCACTTAATTTAGAATTTTTATCAAAGCCAGTAAAATAATAAACATAAGGATGACAAATAGAATCTAAAGTATAATGAGCAAGTTGACCAAAAATAAAAGACATGAAAACCTCTTTTGACAAAAGATCTTCAATGTCTTCAATAGTTTTTAAACTTTCAAAAAATAATTCTTTGCCATCTAATCTATGTAGTTTTGAACCATATCTACCTTTAATAGCTTTAATAGAAAAAGCCATAAAAGGAATTAAGGAGCTAAAAAACATCGGATCGGGTCCTTGGCTTCCCAAGGCAAAAACCGATGGATATCTTTCAATAACTTGATTTCTCGCTTCTTTTAAACAATCATTAGCGAAGAAATAATGAGTTAGCAAAGAAGGCATTATTTATATTACTTATTTAACAAGAGTACCGTAAACAACACCAGAACCACAGCAGGCGTTAGATTCATCAGTATCAATGTGCATAGCTAAAGAGAATTTATCAGAAACTCTAATAACAGTGTCACCAAAAACAGTCTTTCTTCCTTTACCAGTATCAACTAAAACATTAACAATATCTCCATTTTTAACATGGAAATGTTCAGCATCAGCAGGAGTCATATGGATATGTCTTTTAGCAATAATGACACCTTCTTTTAAATCAACTTCACCATTAGGACCTTTTAAGGTACAAACACCAGAACCAGCAATATCACCAGATTCTCTAACAGGAGCAACAATATTTAAATTTCTTGCATCAGTGAAAGATAATTCAACTTGATTGAATTTTCTAACAGGTCCTAAGATAGATAAACTAGCTTGTAATCTGCTGCCATTAGGATCCTTTTTATTAACACCACCAATAACAATAACTTTATCAGTAGAAGCGAATTGACCAGGTTGAGATAACATCTTTTTAGGAGTTAAAACGTGGCCTTTACCAAATAAGACTTCTAAAGTTTCTTGTGTCACATGAACATGACGAGCGGAAGTTTCAACTAAAATTTTTTCATTTTGTTCCATAATTTTTACCTCTTTTCACATTATTAGATTATCACAATTTATTCTTTATGACATAAAATTTGTTAAAATAATTTCATGAAAAATTCTAATGATTTAAAAAAAGGAATACACTTTCTTAATAAAAACGGGATACAAGTAAAAAAAATCACAAAATTAACTGAAGGAATCCTAAATTCAAACTATTTAATAAATGATAAATATGTTTTAAAAATCATTTCCTTTACAAACTTTTATTCTTTAACAAAAGAAAAAATTATTCTTCAAAATAAATTAGCGGATTTAAATTTTTCAAGCAAATACCTTTTTTATGATTTAGATCAAAAACTCTTTGTTTCTAAATTTATACCTAATTTAAAATCTATTGATGATAATAAACTTAATTATTTACAAATAGAAAAAATTATTAACACAATAAAAATCTTTAAAAATTGGAAAATTGATAATCTAAAAGAATTAAATTACTCAAAATTCTTATCATCCTTTAGACTAAGAATTTCCCCTAAAGATAGACTATATTTTCAAAAAATTGAAAATTCTAAGCTTTTAGATTTACCAAAAGAACTTTCACATTTTGATTTAGTAAAAAACAATATGCTTTTTGATAATGAGGGAAACTTTTACCTCTTAGACTTTGAATTTGCTTCTTATTTACCAAAATATTTTGATCTTTCTAGCTTACTTTCAGAAAATGAATTTAGTAAATCAACAGAAGAATTAATTATTAACACATATTTTAAAGACGAAAATGAATCAAAAGAATTTTATCTTACTTATAAAGATGAATACTTTGTTATTCTTGATTTACTTTGGTATCACTGGGCAAAATATAATGCATCTTTTAAAAGTGAAAAAGAAAAGATATTTAATGATATCGCTTCCCTTAAGAAAAAAGATTTATTCAAAAGACTTAACAGTTTGAAATTCTTTGAAGGTTTTTCTACTAACATAAATTAAATAAATTAATTGTGCCACAGCAGTTAATAGCCAAGAAAGAGGAAAAACTAAAAACAACCATGTTAAAGTATGAAACATTTGAAGCGGATATAAAAACAACAAGAAAATAATTCTACTACCACATATACCAAAAACAGAAATAAGCATAGTAATTGTAGAATGTTTCATTCCTCTTATTGCATAAGGAATACAATTAGTTAAAGCAAAAAGAATATAAGAAGAATAATCAATATTCATGCGTAAAGAGCCAGCTTCTAAGGCTTGTTTTAGTTCTTCACCTTCTAACTTTGAGCAAAATAGCATTAACAAAGGTCTCTTTATTGTTAAAAAAAGTATACCCACTACAATTGAAGCAACACAAGCATATCCTAAAGAATAAATAATCGATATTTTTAAATACTTAATATTTTTTGCTCCATAATTAGCAGCAACAAAAGCTATACAAGCTTGTCCAAAACAATCCTGAGAAACATTTAAAAAAGACTCTAACTGATAAGCCGCACCCACTCCAGCAACAATAGAATCACCTAAGTCATTTATATAAGACTGCATTATCATATTAGGAATAGAAAACAAAGAACCTTGAATAGAAGCAGGTAGACCTACCTTAACAATTTCTAAAATGAGCTTTCCATCAACTTGAAAACTTTTAAAGTTTAAATGAGCAAAAGTCTTATTCCTAACTAAAGCAATAGTTGTAAGAAGAGCAGATACACCTTCAGAAATAAAAGTACCCCAAGCAACCCCTTTAATTTCACCCATTTTAAAAGCCAAAACAAATAAAAAATTTAGTCCAATATTCAAAATAGAAGAAACACCTAAAAAATAAAACTGGCTTTTAGAATCACCCATTCCTCTAAGAAGAGCCGCATTAACATTAAATAACATCATAAAAGGCAAAGCTAAGAAATAAATTTGTAAATAATCTTTAGCTAATTCAAAAGTCGTAGAAGAATTTCCTAACCAAGTTAAAAATGTAGGAGTCATAAAATAACAAAAAATCAAAAGAATGAAACCAACAGCCAAAGACAAAACAAAACTAGAAAAAATTATTTTATTTCCCTTTTCCTTTTCATTTGCTCCTAAAGCATTAGAAATAATAACATTAGCTCCGATAGCAAAACCCATCATTATAGAAACAAACAAAGAAGTAACAGTAACAGTAGAAGTAATAGCAGTATAAGAAGCAGAAGCCGAAATGTTAGTATAACCAAAATTAGCACAAACCAATTGATCAGCTAAATTGTAAAACAGTTGCAATAATCCAGAAAAGAAAATAGGAATGGCAAATAAAAAAATATTCTTTTTAATATTTCCATCAGTTAAAGAAATATTTTTTGTTAAATTTTTAAAGAAGCTCATTGTTATTATTTCTTATAAGTATCATTAAAACGTTTAATACATCTATTGATCGCTTCAATTGCTTTTATATGATTCATTGGTTTAGAAACTAATGTTTCTTTACCTTCTAAAAATTTATAAGTTTCAAAAAAATAAGAAATTTCCTCAAGAATATGTTTAGGTAATTCACTAATATCTTTAAAATTTTGATAAGTAGGATCCTCAGGACAAATTGCAATAATCTTTTCATCAACTTTTCCTTGATCAGACATAACAATAACACCAATAGGTAAAGAATGAACCTCTGTTAAAGGAAGAATTGATTCAGACATAATTAATAAAACATCTATAGGATCACCATCATCAGCTAAAGTGCAAGGGATGAAACCATAATTAGCAGGATAATGAGTAGAAGTATATAAGATTCTATCTAATTTTAAAGCCCCGGTTTCTTTATCAAGTTCATATTTAGTTTTCGAACCTTTTGCAATTTCAACAATAGTGATAAAATCTTCCCCTTTAATTTTTTCAGGATTAAAATCTTTAAATAAGTTCATAAACCCTCCTCACTCATTAAAATAATTCAAAAGAATTTGTGAAACATCACTTAATTCTAATTCATTCTTAATTTTGTATTTTTCTGCAGTAGAAAAAAATATCAATTTACTTTCCTTATTTTCATTATAAAGAGGATAAGTAGAAATTATATTAAAACAAATATCGTTTTTCATACAATAATTATATAATTTCCCTACTAAATTATCAATATTAGTTAGATAGCTAATTAATTTATCCTTATTAACAATCCCAAACGTATGATATAAACTAGAAAAAGTTAATAAACAAAAATTATAATTATACTTAACAAAATTATTTTCAAAAGCTTCAACTTCAGTATTTAAAGTTTCATTAAAATCATCAAAATTTGTTTTAATAACCAAAGAATCAACATTGATGTTCTTATTTAATAAATAAGCATCATGAGCAAAAAAACTATCTAAACTAGAGAAAATTAAAAGTTCTTTTAAGTTACGTTTTTTCAACTTATTTGATAATGGTTCAAAACTATCTAAATGAGAAAAATAATATTTTCCTTTGTAGTTTTCTAAATTGTTTGTAAAAGAATAGATAGTAAGATTAGAATATTTTCTTTTAGGTTCAAAATTATAATAAATAGATAAAGACTGTTTAACTATACCATTGTTAGTAAACAAGGATAAAAAATTATCAAGCTTTAAATTATCAACATCAAAAAATACTAAAAGAGAGGAATCATCAACTTTTTTAAATTCATTTTCAAAATAAGTTGGCTTTAAGTTTGAAAGATCCTTTAACCCATTTTGATTCCTTTTAATAAAACTTATTAAATCATCTTTTGCACCTAAACCAAGCGTATAAAAATCATATCCTTGTTCTAAATTATAATAATCATATGAACTATCTAAAACATAATTAGCCCCTGTAATAGATGCTAATTTAGCTAAACGTGTTTTTAATAAATAAGAATTTAGTTGCTCCAAATAATCAATTTGATTTTTTAAACTATCCTTTTGCATAATTAAATGAATAAACAGTTTTTCATAAGAAATATTAAAAGAAGACAAAAGCTTTAACAAAGAAATTAGACTTTTTAATGAATTAAACTTACATGAAGAAATAGTTAAAAAAATATGAACATCACTAGCCTGTGTATAAGCCTTTTTAATATCGTTATTAAATTCTTCATTTTTATAGAATTCATTTAAATCAATTAATTTTTCCAAATAATCTAAACCATTATAAAAATTTTTACCACTTGAAAAAGTTTTTTGACCGATTTCTAAATTAAAATTTGAAAAATCATTTTTATAATTTACTTCATTTAACTTATAAGAAGAAAAAAGGTTAGTAAGATTCTTCAAATAACAAACATTAAAAATATTATTAGAATTATTATTTAATGAAGTATAACCAACCAAATTTAAAACTAAACTTTTTTTCATTAAAAAACCTGCTTCATGTTTGGATCAGCTTTCAAAATTTTAAGTGCTGTTTTAGTGAAAGGCATAAAAAGCAAAGCGTTATAACTCCCAGCTTTTTTATTGTAAATTTTATATTTTTCATCACTAATTTTTTGATACTCTTTAAATTCACTTGCTAAATCATTAGGAATCATTTTTCCAAACTTAGGATCCTCTGAATAAATCTTAACTAAATATAAAGCAACAAAATCAATGGTGTTTTTATATGTTGCTCTTTCTTTAGTATTTAATTTTGAAAAATTATCAATAGCACTTTTAATAAATTTATATGTCTCATCATCGAATTTAAAATTATTTGATTTCAAAATATTTATTTCCTTTAAAACAACTTTCCCTCTTTCAATTTCAAAATCAACTAATTTATCTAATTCTTTATCAACTTTACTTGATTTTTTTCTTGCTACTAAAGCAAAACAAAAGCCACTAAGAAAATATAATATTAACAAAGAAATAATAGCAATAACAATATATAAAATATTCATAAGTACCTCATTGGTATTTTAGCATATTTACTATTAAGGTAGTATAATAACAAAGATGAAAAGAATTTTTTTACAAGTTAGTTCTGGACTTGGGCAAAGATTAGATAAAACTATACATCAAAAGAAACAATATTATAAATTTAATAATATCCCTAGTTTTGTTTATCCATTAAAAACAGCATTTGACTCAAATATATTTAATTTTATTATTTTAGTAATTAATAAAGATGATTATCTTCTTACTATCAATTATTTAAAAAAATACAATCTAAGAGATAAAGTACTTATAACTTTCGGTGGCGATACTAGAACTGCTTCTGTTTATAATGGATTAAAACTTATTAAGAATCTAAATTTAAAAGATGATATAAATGTTTTTATTCATGATGGGGCGCGTATACTTCTTTCTAAAGAACTTATTTTTAAACTAAATAAATTTTATTTAAATGAAGGAATAATCATTCCTTTTATTCCAATTTATGATTCTTTATATTCATTCAAAGAAAATAATTATGTAGAAAGAAGTGAAATTATAAGCTTACAAACACCTCAAGTTTGTAATTTTAATTATCTTTATTCTCTTTTTAGAAAGATAGAAAATTCAAATCTCTCTTTTAAAGATGAAGGAAGTATTATAAAATATTTTCAAGGACCATTAGTTTTTGTAAATGGCCAACTTACCAATTACAAGTTAACTGATGCTTCAAGCCTTAATTTAATTAGAAAGCTAATAAAATGAGTGACGAAATTAAAAAGTATAATGTAGGTGATCATCTTCTAGTTACTGTTACATCTATACAGCCTTATGGGGCTTTTTGTTCAATAGATGGTGGAGGTAGTGGACTTATTCACATTTCTGAAATAGATAATAAATTCATTAAAAACATTGCTAGTTATTTACCCTTAAATTCAAAGCATGAAGTAGTAGTTACTAAAGTTTTAGAAAGGCCTAATACTTATGCTTTCTCTTTAAAAAAAGCTAATATTATTAGCAAAAGAAAAAGACAAAATAAAGTAAAATATGAAAAGCCTTTAACAAGAAAACAACACAATTTAGAAATCTTACTTTCATATCCTTTTAACGATATGAAAAACGTTTTAAATAGCATGATCAATAGTGAATATATACGTTTGACAGGAGGTAAAAAATAATATGGTCAAATTATCACAAGTTGGAAAAATTTTAAAGGACTTAGACTTTTCTAAAATTGAAAAAGTCAACAGCAAGATTACTTCTACTATCGATAATAGAAGTGGCAAAGGAAATGATTTCTTAGGCTGGTTAGATTACGCATCTAAACTTGATCCAAAAGAAGTTGATAGAATTATTGCCTGTGCTAAACGTTTAAGAAGCACTTACGACTGCTTAGTTGTAGTAGGTATTGGCGGATCATATTTAGGTGCTAGAGCCGCTATTGAAGCTTTAAATGGCCTTTTCCCTGAAGATCCTTTTAAAATTTATTTTTTAGGAAATACTTTATCAAGCAACTATACTTACCAAGTCTTACAACAATTAAAAAATAAAAGATTTGCTATTAATGTAATCTCAAAATCAGGGACAACTACTGAACCTGCTATTGCTTTTAGATTATTAAAACAAATTTTGGAAGAAAAATTTGGTCATAACTATTTAAAAGATGCTATTGTTGCGACCACAGACCGTGCAAAAGGTGCTTTAAAACAAGAAGCTGATGTTGAAGGATATGAACAATTTGTAATTCCTGATGATGTTGGTGGAAGATATTCAGTTATCACTCCAGTTGGTTTATTACCTCTTAGCTGCGCAAACATTGATATTAAAGCCTTTTTAAATGGTGTTAAAGATGGTGAAAAAGAATATTCAGTCCCTAATATTAAAGACAACCCAGCTTATAAATATGGTGCTACTAGATTCTTATTAAAAGAAAAAGGTTATCCAGTAGAAATGTTTATTTCCTATGAAATGCAATGCCAAATGATTTCTGAATGGTTAAAACAATTATTTGCTGAATCCGAAGGTAAAGAAGGTAAAGGTTTATTACCAGATTCAGTAACTTTCACAACTGATTTACATTCTGTCGGTCAATTCATTCAACAAGGTTCACCTGTCTTGTTTGAATCTATTATTAAAATTGATGAACCTAACTTCGATATTGAAATCAAAGAAGACAAAGAAAATTTAGATGGATTAAATTACCTTGCTGGTAAAAAACTTTCATATGTTAACTTAAAAGCCTATGAAGGAACCTTAAAAGCTCATACTGAAGACGGAAACAATTTTGCAAATATTATTGAAATAGAAAAATTAGACGCTTACAACTTAGGTAACTTATTCTATTTCTTTATGAGAAGCTGCGCTTATTCTGCATATTTATTAGACATCAACCCATTTAACCAACCTGGCGTTGAAATCTATAAAAAGAATATGTTTAAGCTTTTAGGTAAACCTACAAAATAAAAAATCCTTGTAAATAAATATCTATTTATGCTATTATTTAAAGGCATGTTTAAAGGAGGAGTTCAACATGGCTAAAAGATGTCCATTAACTGGCAAACATACTGTAACTGGTAATAATCGTTCTCACTCTTTAAGAGCTACTAGAAGAAAATGGAATGTTAACTTACAAAAGGCAACTATCATGGTCAATGGTAAACCTACTAAAGTTAGAATTTCCACTAAAGCTATTCGTACATTAAGAAAGAACAAGAAAAACGTTTCGGTTAAACCTGCTACAACTCATACTGAAGAAGTTAAAGTTGAAGCTGCCGCTAACTAATTGATTGCAGTAATAAATTAGGTTTAGGCCTCATAAGCTTAAACCTTTTTTATTTAATTTTTAATTAATAAAATAATTTATCAAGAAGACTAATAAATTAATAAAATGAACAAATAAGCTAACATATTCAACTAAAACTAAATAATTAACCTTAGGACGTAAAAATAAAACTTTACCATTATCTTCAATTTTATCTAATTTCATCCAGTTCATAGTCTTTTTTAAGAAAAACAAAATTAAAACAAATAAACCAGTAATTAATAAAATAACAGCAAAATAAACTGGTAAAAGAGAATCTGACTTATTTAAAGTATTAATTAAATAATCTAAAAAAAGTAAAAAATTTCCACCAACCAAACCTAAGCCTAGCATTATTGCTGATATTAAATGATATCGATAATAATTTAGTGTAAATAAATAAACACCTATCAAACCTAAAATTGATAAAAAATAAAAAATATTGGCAGAAATTAATAAAACATAAGAAGAATTCAAATATAAAACATAGCTTGTAAGTATAAAACAAGCGCAAAGAAAAACTAAAATTAATTGAGAAATTCTCCCTTTATAAGAAGAAACAGTTTCAAAAGGAAAACAAGAAAAATAAGGAAGTTTTTCTTTTCTCTTTTCTAAAGTTGGAAGCACAAACAAAATAATAATAGAAACTAAACTAATAATAATAAAAATTAAATTAATCATCATTTTTTAATACTAAAAGTACCCCTCCTGATATAACCTTTAAAACTGCTACTCTTTCAAAAATTTTGTTACCTAAAGGTAAGTTATTAGTAAAATCTAATTTAATATTAGAAATATTTTGCGAAACATGTTCCATTGAAATTTCGCAATTAGGATAACCAATTAACATAAAAGAAGAATAACCTTGTTTAGAAATAACATGGCTACCAACAGAATAATAACTAACTGCTTCCTTTTCACTTAATATAGTGATTTTTATTCTATATTTTTTTAAAACATATAAAAGCTCTTGAGTATGTTCTAAACTATAGGCAAAAGAATCTAAAATAATAATTTCATCACACTGTAAAGTAATAAGATAATTTAAAACCTTATCCAATGCAGATTCATTATCTCTTTTTGTATATTTCATTATTTTATCTTTAGAAATATATTTTAAAAGATTATCTAAAGAAACGTCTTTAAAATCTGATATTGCTAAAAAAAGTTTAATATTATTTTCTAAAGCAATTTCAATTCCATCATCTAAAGCGACAACTTCATCTAAATAATAATTTTTTAGAAGATTAACTGAGCCATATTTAGTAAAAAGAACTATCCTTTTCATTTTAAAAGTAAATCCATCGCTTCTTTTTTATTACGAGCTTTAAACAAATAAGAACCAGAAACAATGACATCAGCCCCGGCATTTTTAACATCTAAAACATTAGTATCATTAACACCGCCATCAACTTCAATTAAGGTAGATAGATGATTATCATCAATATATTTTCTAAGTGTTTTAATCTTCTCTAAAGAAGAAGGAATAAAAGACTGACCAGAAAAACCTGGTTCAACAGACATTATTAAAATAGTGTTAAAAAAATTAACAAAAGGCAAAATATTTTCAATTTGTGTACGTGGCTTGATTGAAAGGCCTAAATCAATTTTTCTTTTAGTCATTTCTAAAATTTTTTGACAAGTCGGAATAATTTGATTAACAGCCTCATAATGAAAAGTAATAAGATTTGCGCCAGCTTCAATAAAACGTGGAGCATATTTTAATGGATCAGTAACCATTAAATGTACATCATTATATAAGCCATAATTAGAAAGGGCTTTGACAACAAAAGGACCAAAAGAAATATTTGGAACAAAATGACCATCCATAATATCAAAATGTAACCATTTTGCGCCTAATTCTCGTACTAATAAAACTTCTTCACCAAATTTTGTTGGATCAGCAGATAACAAAGATGGGCTAACAATTAAATTTGACGGCATTTTTTATCCTCCCTCATTTCAGAAATTAATTTTTTATAATTATCGTAAGATTCATTTGATAAATATTTGTTTTCAACTTGTCTCTTAACTTCACATTCTTTTTCTAAAAGATGCTTGCAATTATTATAATAACACTTGTCAAAAAAGCTTATAAATCCTGGAAAATACTTTGCTAGATCATCTTCTTTTAAACCAATCATTTTTAAATCCAAAGAAGAAAAACCAGGAGTATCAGCAATAAAACCATCATTAAAAGGAAGAAAAATAACCTCTTTAGTTTGATGTTTTCCTCTACCCAAAGCTTCCGAATACGAACCTATAGCTCTATTAAAACCACTATCGATATGATTTATTAATGTAGATTTTCCTGCTCCTGTTTGACCCATAAAAGCAACTTTTTTACCCTTAATAAATTCTTTAATTTTCAAAAAAGAACCTTCATCATTTTTGCTTGTACAAAAAACATTATATCCAAGTTTTTCGTAATAATTTTTATGTTCTAAAATTTTATCTAATTCTTCTTTATTTAAGGCGTCAATTTTAGTAAAAATTATTGCTGCGGATACTAAACAAAAATCTAAATAAGTTAAAAACTTTTCTAATAAATAAGAAGAAAACTCAGGTTTAAAAGTAGAAGTAACTACTAAAGCTAAATCAATATTAGCAATTTTAGGTCTAATTAAAATATTTTTTCTTTTTTGAAAATCACAAATAGTTAAATCATCTGCTAAAGAAACAAAATCACCAATAAATAAAGGACCCTTTTGAAAAATTAAGGTTTTTCTAACAGTCGCAAAAGTCTCTTCTTTATTTTCTAAATCAAATAATTTATATTGTCTTTTATTTCCTGAAATAATTAATTTGTTCATTTTTTAAATAATTTAGCCCAAAATGATTTTTTCTCTTGAATAAGTTCAGGATTTTGTAAGATTCTTTCAATATCCTTACGCATATCTAAAGCAGTTTTATAACGATCATAAGGAGACTTAGCACATGCTTTATAAATAATTTTTTCAATTAATTGTGGAGTTTTAGGATTAAATTTCTTAATCGAAGGGAATTTATCTTTTATATGTTTTAAGGCGACGGTAACTGGTGATTCATCATCAAATGGAACTCTACCAGTAATTAATTCAAAAAATGTCACACCTAAGGAATAAATATCAGATTGTGCAGAAGCAGGATTACCTTCAGAAATTTCAGGAGCTAAATAATGGACAGAACCAACTACAACATCAGAACGTGTAATATGAGCTGAATTTTGAAAAGTTGCGATGCCAAAATCACCTAATTTAATAGTTCCATCAGGAGTAATAAAAACATTTTGCGGTTTAATATCACGATGAATTACCCCATGTTGATGAGCATAATATACTGCTGAACATAATTGATACATAACATCTAAAGCTTCTAAAAATGTAAACTTACCACGTAAATTTAAAGTTTCTTTTAAGGTCTTACCTTCAACCATTTCGGTAACCATATAAGGTCTTCCTTTATAAGTTCCTAAATTATAAACTTGAACAATGTTTTGTTGTTTTAAACTAGCAGCAGCTCTAGCTTCTCTTTCAAAACGTGTTAGATTTAAAGGGTTTTTCATGGTATCTTCTTTAATGATTTTTAAAGCCACTTCTTTATCTGTAATAGTATCTTTTGCACGATAAACTTCTGCCATTCCCCCTTCACCAAGAATGCCTTTTATTTGGTAACGATCTTCTATTAGCTCTCCAACTTTCATTATTTTACCTCCAAAATAGTTACAGCAATATTATCAATACCACCATTAATTAAGGCAGTGTCAATTAAGTCGTTGCATAATGAATCCGGTCCTAAATTAAAACGTGAATTCCATATTTTTTCAATATCTTCATCTTCTACCATATTAGTTAGACCATCTGAACACAATAGTAATCCTTGATAATCATTGTCAATTAAAGTTAAATCAAAATCAACACTAGGGGCAATACCTAAAGCTGACATTAAAACATGTCTTTTAGGGGAAGTTTTCATTTCCTCTTTTGAAATAGCATGAATTTCATATAAATAATTAACAACAGTTTGATCTCTAGTAAGTTGCTGTAATTTATTATCTTTTAAAGCGTAAATTCTTGAGTCCCCACAATTAACAATTGCAGTAGCAAAATCAGTAATAACAGCTAATACTAATGTAGTTCCCATTCCATAAAATTCTTCTTTTGTTGAAGAAAGCTTATGAATAATTTGATTTGTTTTTTTAACAATTTTCTTTATAGTAGCCTTTAATTGATGTGGAGTAGAAAAAGAATCTTCTAAATTAAAAAGCTTTAAAATCATTTCCTTTGCCATTTTAGAAGCTACTTCTCCTGAAGCATGTCCACCCATACCATCAGCAACTAAAAGTACTTTAAAGTTCTTTTTTTCTAAAAAGCCACATTGATCTTCATTATTAGGTCTTCTATTACCTACATCTGTTTTACAATAAACTTGTGTTTTACTTATGTTCATATCTCGCCCTTAATTGTCCACATGCTGCATCAATATCTGCACCAAATTCTTTTCTAATTGTTGCTTTTATTCCCGCTTTTAACAAAATATCATGGAAATTATGAATACGATTATTTGATGATCTTCTAAATTCATTTTCCATAACCTCATTATAAGGTATTAAATTTACAAAACCATGAGTAGGTTTAATTAAATCAATAAGCTTATAAGCGCATTCATCACTATCATTTAAATCCTTAATCATAATATATTCAAAAGTCATTTCTCTTCCCGATTCTTGATAGTAAGTTACTAAACTAGGAATCAATTTTTCTAAAGGATACATTTTATTTATTGGCATTATTTTATCTCTAATTTCGTTAGTAGGAGCATGTAAAGAAACAGCTAAATTAACCTGTAATCCTTCTTTACCATAGCGTAAAATATTTGGAACAATACCACAAGTAGAAACAGTAATATGTCTAGCACCAATACCTAAACCAAAAGGACAATTAATGGTTCTGATAAATTCCATCACATTATCATAATTATCAAAAGGTTCACCAGTTCCCATAACAACAACATGGCTAACTTTTCTAGTTGGGTCAATTTCTTTTAATAATCTATTCATAACAATTACTTGACCAACTAATTCATAAACCTTTAAGGCTCTAACTTTTTTTAATAAACCCGAAGCACAAAAACGGCATCCCATGTTACAACCAACTTCAGAAGTTACACAAACAGAATCACCATAAAGATAATGCATTAAAACAGTTTCAATTTTTTTACCATCTTCCAATTCTAAAAGAAGTTTAATAGTACCATCACTAGAAACTTGTTTAGTAAAGATTTTTGGTAAACTCAAAGAAAACTTCTCTTTTAATTCTTCTCTAAATTTTAAAGAAATATCACTCATTTGGTCAAAATCAGAAGCATCTTTAGCATAAATCCATGAAAAAAGTTGTTTAGCTCTAAAAGGTTTTTGTTTAAGAGCTATCATCTTGTTTTCAAGGCTTTCTAATGAATAATTATAAAGATTTTCTTTAGTTTCCATAATTTTAATCTTTTCCTAAAATCGCATAATATACACCATAAGAATTAAATTCATATGGGAAAATTTGTCGTTGATCAATTAAATGATAATTAGGATTATTTTTAATAAAATCACTAATTACATTAACTGTCTCATCTAAATTAATAGTGTTCACAACATATAATAGTTTACCAAATTTATTAAGGTATAAGTTAGCTTCTTTTAATGTTTTCTTTTCATTTAATATAAATTGTGATATTTCATTTTCTTTAAGTGTCAGTAAAATTGAATTTTTACTATTAACTTGACCCAAAGAAGAAGAATTAGGAGAACAAATTACTACATCAAATTTTTCATTAATTTTATTTTTTAAATCAAAAGTAGAAGAGAAAAAAGCTTTAGCATTATCCAAAGATAATCTTTGATACATATACAATGCTTTTCTATACAAATCAGATTTTTCAAAAGTTGTAATAATATTTCCATTAACTTGCTTTAGACGAATAGCCAAATTAGAAGAGAATGAAGCAGTATTTCCATTTAAATGTAAAACTTTAGCATGTGGAATTAAATCAATACTATTACAAACCAATTGATAAGAAAGGTCTTGTTTAAATACATATCCTTTTTTATAATCATCAGTCAAACTTAAAGAAACATTAGATAAATAAACAAAAGCCTCTTTTAAAATATTAACTTTATTGTATATTTTTTCCTTCAATAATTCTTCTTCAGTAATTTTAAGATGATTTTGCTTAACATAAACTAACGGCTTAACTTGATTAGCATGGAGTAAATTTATTAACACATCATCCCCATATTGTTTAGACCACATTTTAATTAACCACAGTGGTGTAGAAAACATATAAGATTGATAAGAATAAAAATCTTTAGTTATCTCCTTTGAAAAATTAAATTTAGTCTTACTTATTGTTTCTAATTTATTTTTCAAATCTTCTAAATCAAATCTTAAATTACAAAGCTTAACAGTATCAACAGCTTTTTCAATAACTTTAAAGTTAGCTATGCTCTTTTTTAAATAAATTAATTGATAAATAACTAAACTAAGTAAATAAATTTCATCATCATCTTCTTCGAAATTTGGATAAGCCTCCAAAGCTTGTAAACGAAGCAAATAAAAACGCCTTATAGTCCCATTAATAATTTTTGATAAAATCTCATAATCTTCTTTTGAAAAATTATATTCCATTTTAAAATGGTTAGTAACTTTATTAATAGAAAGCTTATTATCGATTATTTCTTTTAAGCCTTTTAAAGCTAAATAAGTTAAATTCATTTCAATTAAGTATACCATAAATTGTTCATATTTTAGGACAGCTCTTTTAAAAGAATTCTTTATTATTTATTTACATGCTAAAATTAAAAAGGAAAATAAAATGAGAGTTTGTAAAAAATGTGGTAGCACTGTATCAGAAACTGAGATTTATTGCCCTAACTGCGGTGCCAAATTAGATCCTTATATTCCTGAACCAGAAGAAAAGCCTAAAAAAGAAGAGGAAGAACAGTTCTATTATCCAGAAGATGTTAACTATATTAATAGTGCTTGGATAGGTTCTTTTCTAGCTCTTTGGCTTGGATTAGTTGGTTTAATAATTTGTTTGTTTTTTGGAAATAAAAAATGTAGAAAAAGCGCTATATGGTCATATTTAATTTATTTTGTTTTTAAAGCTATAATAATAATTGTAGTTTTACATTTTATTTTGCCTAAATAATGAAAGGTACTTTTATGAGTAAATGTCCAAATTGTGGAAATGAATTAAATAATGATGAAAAGTTTTGTCCAAAATGTGGCTATTTTCTAGATAAACATGAAGACACAAACAAACAAAATTGCTGTCCTTTTTGCGGAAAAGAAATTAAAGGAAATGAATCATATTGCCCACATTGTGGAGCAAATTTAAAAGATGCAGGATACACTAATCCAGCAACCAAGCAAGATACAAACAATAATTCAAATAAAATACAAACTCCAAATAATGATAGCAATAAATCATTAAAAGGAGAATTAACTGGAATCTTTATTACTATCTTTATTGGTATTATCGGACTTATTTTATGTTTATGCTTAGGTGATGAAAAATGTAAAAAAGCAGCTATCATTACTTTTGTAATAAGAGCTGCTTTATATTTCTTAATAAGATTGACATTTTTGCTAAGCTAAAAAAGTCAATTAATTATTTTTGTTTTTTGCTAATCTTTCTCTTTCTTCTTTAGCTTGTTCTTGTTCTTTTGCTTTTACTCTTTCTTCATAGTCAGCAAAAGCATTTCCCATATATGGTTCAGTATCATCATCTTCAACATCAAAATGAGCCATATTGGAATCAGTCATAAATTTTGGATAATCTTCATTAAAATATAAATATTCGTTTTCTTCATCAAAATAAGTAAATAAAATACGAATATGAACATGTGTTTCATTAAAAGCTTTATATAAAACTTGACTAGCTTGTTTTTCTAAAACCTTAAATTTACTTGGTGCTTCAACTTCAATATTTAAAAAGAAAGAAGTTTGTTCAATACCTTTATAGATGTTAAAAGAATACGGAGCATAAAATACCAAATCTTCTGGTTCAACTTCAAAAGCTTGTGCAATTTGATCATGAACATCTCTAGTAAAAGATTCTGCTTGATCTTGATCAACACCTAACAATTTAATAATAATCATAAATACCTCCTATATATTACTTGATGGATCGACATCAATAGACAATTTAACTGAGCCAGCACTTAGGTTTATTTTTAAGAGTTCTTCCATCATATCTTCAATTAATTTACGATCTTTATATTTTAGCATAAGAACACGATAATATCTATTTGCTAGTTTTTCTATATAAGGTATTGCAGGTCCGAAAATTTCGCATTTGTAATTGTTATTTTTAATTTTACTTACAAAGAAATTTTTAACTTTATAAGCTGCCTCAATAACCTTGTCTTTACTCTCAGATGAAAGATGAATATTAATTAAATATGTGTAAGGTGGATATTTTCTAGCTTTTCTGTTTTCCATTTCAAATTTATAAAAACCTTCATAATCTTGAGTTAAGGCAAAATTTATTACAGGATTATTAATATCATATGTTTGAATTAAAGCTGTCCCTAACTTTTCTTTTCTACCTGCTCTTCCTACTAATTGAGTAAGTAAATCAAAAGTATCTTCATTAGACTTATATGAAGGAAATTCTAAAGATTGATCAGCTAATAAACTAACAGCTAAAGTGACATTTGGAAAATCATGGCCTTTTGCAACCATTTGAGTTCCAATCATTAAATCGTATTTACCATTATTAAAATCTTGTAAAATTTGATGATAAGAATTCTTTTTTCTTGTGGTATCAAAATCTAGACGACAAATATTGATTTTTGGAAACAAACTTTTTAAGTCTTCTTGTATACGTTCAGTACCAAAACCAGAAAAAGTAAAATCATGTGAGCCACAAGATGGGCAAACTAATTCATTAGTTGATAAAACATAATCGCAATGGTGACATTTTATTTCTTTATCATTTTTATGATAAGTTAAAGGAATATTACAATTTGGACATTTTAAAATTCTTTGACATTTTCTACAAATATAGACAGGAGAATAGCCTCTTCTATTTAAAAGTAATATGGCTTGCTCGTGTTTATTAAAAGTCTCTTTAAGCTTTTCTTGTAAAGGAAAAGAAATTAAAGAAGAATGATAATCAATATTGTTATAATCAGATAAATCAACTAATTCTACTAATGGTAATGGATTTTTATTAAATCTTTCTGATAATAATACTAATTGATAAATACCTTTTTGAGCTCTTGCTTTAGATTCTAGTCGTGGAGTAGCTGAGCCTAGAACCAATTTTGCACCAGCTTGTTTAATACGAAATTCAGCAACTTTTCTTGCATCATAATAAGGGCTAACATCCTGCTTATATGACTCAACGTGCTCCTCATCAATAATAATTAATCCGAGATTTTTTACAGGGGCAAAAATAGAAGAACGGGTGCCTACTACTACATGTGCCATATTTGAAGCGATTCTTAAATATTCATCATATTTTTGAGAATTTGATAAACCAGAATGAATTAAAGCCACTTCGTCTTTAAAAATGTATTTTAATTTACTAACTAAAGAATCAGTTAAAGAAATTTCAGGAACTAAAATTAACGAGGATTTATTTTCCTTTAACATTTTTTTAACAAGCGCAATATAAACTTCTGTTTTACCTGAACCAGTAACGCCTTGAAGTAAAAATATATCTTTGTTACTTTCTAAAATTGTTTTTAAAGCTAGCTCTTGAGAATCATTTAATACAACATTATGAACATTTTCTTCAATAATTGGTGCGCGAAACTCCTGTTTTTCAATTTCCTTAACTAAATTATTAGCTAGTAAAAATTCCAAAGTTTTTTTAGATGTAATTTTACTCTTTAAAATTGGTTCCATTTTAATTTTATCCAAAAGATTTTTTTGTAAATTATTTAATTTAATTTCATTTTCATTGTTAAAAACAATGTATTTTTTAAGTAAAACCTTGGGCTTATTTAAACTTGTAGTATCTGGTTTTAAAGATGGTGGGAGCATTGCCTTTAAAACATCAATTAAAGGAGCAAAATAATATTTTGAAACTACTTCTGCTAATTTTAAAAGCTCTTCATTTAATATCGGTCTATTATCAATAATTTCTTCTATTTCATTTATTTTATAAGGCAATCTACTTTGATATGTTTCAAAATCTTCATTAATGTCTTCTATTTTAGATACAAAACCAATTACTAAACTATTAGCAAATTTTACTTTCACACGAAAACCAACACCAATTTCTTGGTTTTTAAAATAAGCATAAGTAAAAGGCTTATTTAGATTTAACAAGCCTCTTTCAATATAAACAGAAACTAATTTGAACATTCAGTTTTTTCTTGTTTTTCAATTTCTTTTCTAATTATATCTTTAATTTCATTAGCAGCACGCATAACAATATCATTTAAAACAATATAATTATAATTTCCTCTTTCGCCTAATTCTCTTTTAGCTTTAGCTAAACGAGCTTGTATAACTTCTTCTGATTCAGTTTTTCTTTTTCTAATTCTTTTTTCTAAGGCAGCAAATGAAGGTGGAATCAAATAAATGGAAATAACTTCTTTATCACCTTTAAGTTTTTCTAAAACTTGTTTAGCACCTTGTACTTCAATTTCAAGTAAAACGTTTTTCCCTTCATTTCTTAATTTTTCAACATTAGATTTAGGAGTGCCATATTGGTGTCCAACAAAAGCAGCGTGCTCTAAAAAGTCACCATCTTGTACATGTTTATTAAATTCTTCATCACTAACAAAAAAATAATCCACGCCATTTTTTTCTAATTTACGTGGTTCACGTGTTGTCATTGAAATGGAATAAGCTAAATTTAAATCATTATTTTCCATTAAAATACGTCTTATAGCCCCTTTTCCAACTCCAGAAGGGCCTGATAAAATAATAAGTAATCCTTTTTTCATATAATTTTCCTTAGTCTTGTATATTTTAACATAAACAATATAAAAAAAGGGTATTTATCAAATAAATTTAAATATATGGTTTATAATATTTAAGTATGGCAATGGACAATCTAAGTTTAAAAATTATCTTAAAATCACTTAAAAATGAATTAGAGGGGGCTTTTTTAGATAAGCCTTTTAATTTAACTCCTACTCATTTTGCTTTTCCTTTTCATTCTTCAAAAAATCCAGAAAATAAAGGAAGAGGAACTTTAATTATTGCCATGGATCCAAATAATCCATTTATCTGTTATTCATTTGATAAATTTACAAAAGTTAATCTAAATAGTCCTTTTATTAATAGTTTAAAAAAGCTTATTGGAACTAAAATTACTTCAGTTGAAAAGCAAGAAGGTGAAAGAATAATTACTATAAATTTTCAAATAATTAATCAAACGATTGAAACTATTAATACTGGATATAAATTAATTATTGAATTATTTCCACAAAAACCTAATATTTATTTAATTCCCCTTCCTTATAACAAAGTATCTTCACTATATAAAGAGAATTCAGATGTTTTTTCTAAACGTTATATAAATCGTGGAACTAGTTATGTTTTTCCACCATTAAGAAAAGAAATTAGTTTAGATTGTCAAAATTTAGAACAAGCCAAACTCTTACTATCTCGTTCAACATATAAACTATTTGAAAAATATGTTGAAAATAAAGATTTTTCAACCTCCATAAATGATTTATTAAATTCTCAAAATTTATATTACATCAACAAAAACATTGAACCATTTAATTTTGGTTTAGATTTAAAGCCAATAAAAGTAGATGATATTTATAAAACTTTTATTTCAAATCAAGAAAAAATCGCTAAAGAATATGCTCATTTAGAATTAACTAACCATTTAAAAAAGCTTTTAGCATTAGAAAAAAAGAAAAAAGAACACATTCTAATGGATATTGATAATGCTAAAAGTAAACTAAATTATGTTCAATATGGTCAAGAACTATTTTTACATCAATTAGAAATTAAAAAAGGACAAACATTTTGTGATTTTGATAATTTTCACATTGTTTTAGATCCTAAATTAACAGCTGTAGAAAATGCTAATCGTTACTTTAAACTTTATCATAAGTCTAAAGCAGCAATTGAAATTCTAAAACCTCTAGTAGATAAAACAACTAATTCAATTGATTATCTAGAAGAGAAGTTAATTCAAATAGATAAAGGTGGAAACCAAGATATATTAGAACTTACGCATGAACTTTATTTAGAAGGTTATTTAAAAAATACTAAAAACAACAAAATTCGTATTAGTAAAGTTTCTAAAGTAACTCCACATTATTTAGTTTCTAATAATTATAAAATAGGTTTTGGCCTTAACGCTTTACAAAATGAAGAATTAACATTCAATATAGCTAAAAAAGATGATATCTTTTTACATGTTTTAAACTACCCTGGTTCACATGTTGTAATTTTAGAAGGTGATTCAAATAGCACTAGATTATTAGCTAGTGAACTTGCTTTATATTTATCTAATTTAACAAGTGGTGATGTCCAATATACTGAAAAGAAAAATGTTAAAAAGAACAAAGAAAAAAGAGGGCTCGTCAATCTTTTAAGTTATAAACTTATTACCATAAAAGAAATAAGACCCTCTTCAATTGAATTATTTAAAACTGCACTTAAGGAACATTAACGTTCAATTTTTTGTGTCTTTTTAGCTAAATAATCTAATAATTCTTGATCTTTAATTAGTTTAGATAGTTTTTCATATACTAATTGATGATAATTATTTAGCCATTTTATTTCACTATCAGTTAATAAATTCATGTCCAATGATTCAGTAGTTATTGGAACATAAGTAATAGTTTCAAATTTATAAAAGACACCCATATCAGTTTCAAAAGCTGGAACACATAATAAATTATTTTCTATACGAATTCCGTATTTATTTTCTTTGTAAACACCAGGTTCAATTGTTGTTACCATGCCAGGAACTATTGGATCAGAATCATCTCTTTCAGGAACTCTTCTATATCTAAAACCATTAGGGCCTTCATGAACATTTAACATGTAACCCACACCATGACCAGTTCCACATTTATAATCCATTCCTTCTTGCCACATAAATTCTCTTGCTCTAATATCGATAGTTTGGCCAGAAGAACCATCTAAAAAGATAGTAGATGATAAATTAATTAAAGCCTTTAAGGTTAAAGTATAATCGTGTTTGTATTCTTTAGTAGGTTTACCTAATAAAAATGTTCTAGTAGTGTCAGTGGTACCACCAAAATATTGACCACCACTATCTACTAATAATTCCATTTGCTTAGGAGAAACAACACTAGAATTTTCCTTGGTAGGTGCATAATGCATTTGCGCCGCATTAGCCCCACAAGCTGCAATAGTTCCAAAGGATAAATCAAATAATTCCTTAGCTTCAAAACGATATTCTTTTAATTTTTCAGAATAATCATATTCAGTTAAGTTATTATTAATATTTTCTTCTAGATATTTTTGAAATTTCAATAAAGCAAGACCATCAATAGCCTGGACTCTTTTAATATTATTAGCTTCTACTTGTCCTTTAATTGCTTTAGCAACATAAGATGGATTTCTACCATCAACAGGATTAGTTAAAAGTTGATATAATTTTGCATTTACCTTATTTGGATCAACTAATGTTAAAACATCTTTATGCTCTTTTAAGAAATTAACAATCTCATCATAAGGATGTAATTCAATTCCTGGAATTTCAAAATCAACTTTATCTAAATCAATAAAAAGATGATTACCATATTTTTCAGAAAGGTATAAATAAGAATAAAAAACAGGATTACATGGAATATCTTTTCCTCTAACATTTAATATCCAAGCAATATCATCTAAGGTAGTAACTAAATTAGCATCAGCACCTTGTTCTTTTGTGGCTTTTAAAATATTGTCAATTTTTTCTAAATAAGTTAAAGAAAATAATTTATTATCAAGTTTAAAGATTTTCTCTTTAGAAAGAACAGGCATGTTTTCTACTAAAGAAGAATAAGAAATATCTTTACTTAAAATACCCATCTTATTAAATTTTCTTAAATAATTTTCCGAAAGCATTAAATAATTAACACCTAGTGGATATAATTCATTTTTCTTAATAAATTCTGGATAAGGTAAAACACCTTTATCACCAGCTCTTATTACTTCAATTGTACTATTTTCTAACTGTTTTTCAGCTTGAATCCAATAACGACCATCAGTAAATAAATATGCTTTATCTAAAGTAATTAATACTTCACCAGCACTTCCAGTAAATGGGCAAAAATATTTTCTTTCCGCTAAAAAGTGTTCAGAAGCATATTCAGAAGCATGACTATCACCTGTTAATATCAAATAGGCTTTTAAGCCGTCTTTTTTTAATTGTTCTCTTAACTTAGTTAAATTTTCTTTTTTAAACATATTATTCTCCTAATAAGCTCTAGCAAAATAAACAACTTTAGTAGCTTTTTTACCACATACTGGACAAGTATCACCAAAAGCTTGACCATCAAAAGGAATACATCTACTTGTAGCATTAAAATCAGCTTTGATTTTATCTTCACAAGCTTGATCACCACACCACATCATTTCTGCATAGCCTTTATTATTAGTTAAAACATCCTTTAATTCATCATAATTATGAACTTTAGTAATATGTTGTTTTAAATAATTTAAAGCTTTGTCATACATACCTTTAGTAATAGTAGTCATCATTTCTTTAACTTTATCAACTAAATGTTCATCTAAAGGTAAGAAAGCTTTTTCACCTGAGAATCTAACAACATACATAATTTGATTTTTAGCTAAATCTTTAGGGCCGATATCTATTCTTAAAGGTACACCTTTCATTTCATATTGAGCATATTTCCATCCTGGTGTTTGATTAGAATCATCAACTTTAACTCTTAAACCAACTTCTTTTAATTTAGTAGCTAAATCATTAGTAGCTTTTTCAACTTCAGGATTATCTTTTGGACGAATAGGGATAATCACTACTTGAATAGGGGCAACAAAAGGAGGGAGAACTAAACCATTATCATCACCATGTTCCATAATGATTGAACCAATTAATCTAGTAGAAACACCCCAAGAAGTTTCATAAGGAACTTTTAAAGTATTATCCTTATCTAAGTATTTAATATCATAAGCTTTAGGGAATCCTTGACCAAAATAATGCGTAGTACCCGATTGTAAAGCTTGTCCATCAGGCATTAAAGCTTCGACAGTATAAGTGTTTTCAGCCCCGGCAAATTTTTCTTTTGGAGTCTTTTCACCAGTAACAAAAGGAATACCTAAAATATCTTTACCTAGTTTATTATAGATTTCTAACATACCCAAAGCTTCTTCTCTAGCTTCCTTTTCACTAGCATGTAAAGTATGTCCTTCTTGCCATAAAAACTCAGAACCTCTTAAAAAAGGTCTAGTAGTCTTTTCCCATCTAACTACTGAACACCATTGATTGTATTTAATTGGTAAATCACGATAAGAATTTAAAATATCCTTAAAATGATCACAAAACAAAGTTTCAGAAGTTGGTCTTATATATAAAGGTTCTTTTAATTCCTTATCTCCACCACGGGTAACTACTGCACATTCAGGAGCAAAACCTTTAATATGATCCTTTTCTTTTTCTAATAATGATTGAGGAATTAATAAAGGTAAATAAACATTTTCATGACCAGTTTTCTTAAATTCCTGATCCAAATATTTTTGAATATTTTCCCAAATAGCATATCCATAAGGACGATAAATAATAAAGCCTTTAACTTTAGAATAATCCATTAATTCTGCTTTTAAACAAATTTCAGAATACCATTTAGCCATATCAACTTCTCTTGGGGTTATTGCATTATTTTTATTCATTTTTTTCTCCTTTTCTTTTAAATTATACTTTCTGTATTTTTTATTAACCTAATTATTTTGTTGATTTGTATTTTCTTGCGAACTTAATGACTTTTTCCAATAACTATCTGGCTGATACAAAGTCGAGCGAGGTATACAAATTTCTTTACAAATAAAGTAATTAAGTCCTAAAGAATAAGCGCAAGTAACATCAGCAATTATATCCAAATTATCTATAATAATAACCTTATTATATGGTTTTAATAAATTAATTGCTGTAGTTACTAAATTCATACCTTTTTGTGTATTATGTAATTCTACTTCATCATTAATAGTTAAAATAAAAGTAGAAAATAAGGAAAGAATATCACTTGTCCAATCAGAAGAATCCATATCTAACTCTAGCCCAATTTTAATTCTTTTGGAAAATTCATGTAGTTCCTCTTCAATATTGCTATTTGCTTGATATAAGGAATTAATATCAGAATAAGGAAAACATAAAATCAAATTTTTCTTGTTAGTTTTGGCTTTATTTAAAGCCATCCTAACTTCTTTAGAATACTTATATGGAATAGGAAATAGCAAATATTGTTTAGGTTTTAAATCATGCATATACATTCCATCAAAAATATTTTCTAATAATTTTTCTAATTTATTGTATTTTTTAGCATCAGCAAAAAGTAATTGAACATCATCATAAGTAGTATTTTCTAATGAAAGAGAAACAGCATAATATTCTTCCTTATTAAATGTACTAATAACAGGTGTATATTTAATTTCAAACTTATTATCATGGATAATGCGATCAAGATTTTTTAATGTTTCAGAGCTCTTAATTTCATCTTTTCTAGCCTCAGGATCCCATTCACAATATATATGTTTATCATCATTTTGATTTTTTTCTAATAATTCAAGAGACTTTTTTATTCCCTCATCTAAATTAAAATGATCACGTACAGAAACAATACTTATTGAAGCAGAGTAAATATTCTCTAATGAACTTAATTTAAAATATTTAACAAAAGCATTAATAATATGAGAAGCCAAACTTTCTATACTACTATGAGTAGAGTTATTAAAATCAATAATAACTGCCTCATTTTCATTAATTAAAGCTAAGCGGCGATTTTTATTTAAGTCAACCATAATACTTTTTAAAGGTGAAAAAATAGAAGTAAAAGTATTAGTCATTTCTCCTTGTTCAACAGGTGCATCATTTTCCTTATTATTTAATAAATTTAATTTAATATAAAGAATATAACCACTTTTATTATGATATTTTTTAGTTTCAAAACCTTTTAGAACCTCTTTTAAATTAGTAGAAAACATTGATCTTTGTCTTTCAGATCTAGATAAAAACTTATTAGTAGATTTACTAGATGGTAAAAGGTTAGCCTCAAAATGTAAAATATTAGACTTGTAATTATAATCAGTTAATTTAACCATAGTAGAATATATTTTTTTATTATCATTTTTAATTAACGGGCAATCAAGTAAAACAAAAGTTTGCGGATTTTCAACCCTGTTTCTAAAATCATCTATCCAGTTTTTAAAAGCCACTTGTTCCTCTAAAGGCTTAATAGACGCAATATAAGAATCTAATCTAGTAACTGTTTGTTTTGACATATCTTCCTTGTCAAAATAAGTCAAATTCCCAGTATTAAAATTCAAAGAAAAATATCTTGTATGAGAAATTGAATTCTGAATTTCTCTTGTGTGTTTTTTAACAATAACAAAATGATAAATCAACTCATATACGATGAAAAAAACTAAAAAGACAATCAAAAGATAAAAAAATATATAACCTATATACTTTCCATATATTTTTTCATTAGAATTAACTATTTCAAATAAATTACTCATAACGCAATTTATTATATATCTAAAGAATAAAAAAGCCAAATTGAAATACTACTAAATAATTATTAACAATGATAAAATTAATAAGCCGGAGTATTACCCAAGAGGCTGAAGGGACTAGTTTCGAAAACTAGCAGAGGGGCAACCCTGCAAGGGTTCAAATCCCTTATACTCCGCCATCAGAAGTCTATAAAAACACTCACCACACTTATGTAAGGATTCAAGTTTACAGCAAAGTTTCCTAAAAGAAGGGTGAAAGGCTGATATACAAGATAGATCTCGTACTAATTCGAGGTCTTTTTATTTAGTTTTATATGTGTATTTTAATTTACTAAATATATCATTATGCTTATAAAAAAGTATAGAAAATAAGGAATTACAAATTTCTGTTAGTTAGAATATATGTTCTATAAGAACTTGTGAAGTTCTTAAATATCGTCCATATCTTGACTTTTTTAATAAGCGCTGAAATTTTAAAATAATTAAGTCTTAAGAAATCATTTTTTCTTTCTTGTATTTGCAAAAAATATAGAATTCTATAAAAAAATAGATTTTCGATGGGTAAATGAAAAATTATCTAAATTAACTAATTTAAACAAAATGAAATGAGATTTATGCAAATCAACGTTTTTATTAAACAATTTGAAAAAACATATTTGCTAAATAACATTTACATAATTATTTGATTTTAAAATCATATTTTTCTCACTATTTTTCCAAACTTGAAGTATTTATATCTTTTTATTCTTTATTTAGAAATTAAGATATTAACAATACTTAATATCAAGCATTTAAAAAGTCGATCTTCATAAAGAAAATCGACTTATAAAACAATTAATAAATTAACTATTCAGCAAATAAATCTATAGTAACTGGTACTTCATCACCTTCATCATCTTCAGTATTTATATTTAATTGAATACTAATATGATTAACATCATATTTTGCAGAATAAGTAGTGATGATTTTAGAAATCAATGTAGAACCATTATTTGAATTAGTAGGATTTGTTAAATTAAAGCTATTTAGCTTATTAGCTTTCCAACCAGTAATAGACCAATTAGCAGATAAAGTTTCATTATTATATTTAAATGAAATACTACCTGAATTTACATTATCATCTTTGGTTATTTTTAAATTAGAACCACCATTATTTATGGTGTATTTTAAGCTAGAAAATCTAGTAGCATAATTATCATCTGTCGCTTCAGAGAATGTTACTTCTTTAGTTATCGGAGTAACATTATTAAAATCATCTTTAACAGTAATAGTAACTTTTCCAGCTTTAAGACCTTTTAATTTAAATTTATTAGCATAATATGTATCCTTAGTAACTGTAACAATACTAGTATCAGATGAAGTGACAGTTAACTTTAAATCCTCTTTATCAACTTTAGGTAAATAATCAACAGTAAAAGTATATTCAGCTCCTAAAGCATAAGTACTAAATAAACTAGTATCTGAGCCACTAGTAAACTTTAAAGAAGTTAATGGTGTAACTTGATGTTCTTTAAATTTTAAATTAACTTCTTTTGTAACATTTTTACTTTGAACAGTTACTTTAACATTATCACTAGCCTTTTTAACAGTTAGTTTTTGACCATCAGTAGAAATAGTAGCAGCATCGTTTGGTTCAACTTTAGTAATTTTAATGGCATCAAATTTACTTATAACATTAGTAGGCTTTTTATTTTTCACTATTAATGCAGCAGTTTTTCCAACTTCAAATTCACTTAAGCTTGTACTACTATAACTACTAGTACCAAATGATGCATCAAAATCAGTATAAAAATATGTTTCAGGTTTAACAAAATCTTCACCAGCTTGTTCTCTTTGACCACCAACTTGAGTATATTCTAAGTGTTTTTCTTGACTTAAAACATCATTTTTATAAGATTTATAGACGTTAACAAATGAAGTTAATAAACCATCATCTGAAAAGTTAACAGTTAGTTGTTCTTCATATGTATTAGAACCTATAGTTTGCTTAGGTAAAGTTAAAGTATAAGAATTATTTTCTTTAGAAAAAGTAGATTGAACACCAATCTTATCTCCAACACCAAAATTGTAAGAATCATCTAATAATTTATCAATAACATACTTAGAACCACCAAAGACTAAATTAGAAATATAAACAGTAGAAAAAGAATTTGCTAAATTTGGAATCAATCCTGGTAATACTCTTGCATTTTCATTAGTATCAAATCCAGTTAAAGAAGAATAACTATTAACACTTCCTTTATCATCATATCCAATAGAATAAAACTTTCCATCACTTCCAACTTGTCTAGTAACTTTTAAATAATTTGTTAAAGAAGTACTTCCTAATTGATAAATGGATTCACTCTTATTATCACTATAAATTGTAAATGATTGATCTTGCTTATATGATGAGCTAGTACTTGGTTTTCCATCATAATAACCAGTAACATCAACTTTAAAGTTAGCAGTTTTAATTTCAGTTTTTTCGCGTTCTAAAGAATTATTCAACAAAGACTTTAAGGTTGAAACACCTTTATCAAGAGGTTGAACTACTTCAATATCAAATGAATCACTTTTATTGTTAGCTGTTTTAACAGTAACTGTAGTTTTTACACCATTAGAAACTCTATTAGCAGTTATTTTATTTCCTTCAACACTTAAATAAGTATCATCAGATAAAGAAACTTCAAATTCTTGACTTACAGTTGAAGGTAAAACTTCTACATTAAGTTCTAATACTTCACCTAAGGCTAAAACATTTTCTTTGTTTTTAATTTGAATTGACTCTGGTTGGATATTTTCACTTGAGCTTTCACTACTAGATTGACTACTTGAAGGACTACTTAAAGAAACATCCTGACTAGATTCACTACTTGTAGAGGTAGAACTATTTGTAGAACTGACAATAGTTGATGTTTTATCAGAAGCACAACCTACTAAAGCAGAAATTGACATTAAGCATAAAAATACCTTATTAAATTTTTTCATTATTTTACTCCTTTACAACTAAGTTACTTTTTAAAGTCACATAAATATAGAATGTATGGGTATCAAATAAACCAACATAATTCCAAACTGTTAAATACATTGTATCACTATTTCCATCAATTGTAATGTCTTTTTTCAAATAGTATTTATACATTCCTTTTACTGAAGTAGTGCCATCTTCATTAGCGTTATTTGCTTTAACTTTATCTGAATCAATAGTAAAACCTAAATCGCTTTTTAATTTAGCTGCATAATCATTTACTAACCCACCAGCTTCAGCATCAGTTTTACAGCTAATAGAAACTTGAGTTTCATGTCTAGAAGACTCAGTTTCAATATATGCATTACTATACTTATTACCCACTAATGGAAGATAATTTAAATAATCTGCACTCTTTAAATAATCATTACTTAAAGCAACATTTAAACTTTTTGTATGCCTTGCTAATAAATCAGTCCATTTTAAGCCAGATAAATCATTTTTAGTATTAATAATTTTTTTACTAGTAGAACCAATATTAGAAAAAGTAATATCTAATTCTCTTTTATTTGAGACAACCATTTGTAATTTAATATCATTACCAACAAATGCAAGCTTTAAATTAGAAATACTTTCATCCTTATAAAAAGTAGAAAAATAACTTGCATCAATTAATCGACATTCATAATTATCCATTAAAGAATAAGAATCAGTTTTGTTATCATAATTAAAAAAGACACTAGAAACTTCAAAAGAAGGTAAAAGAGAAGAAAGTGTACCATTATAAGGATCCTGATCCAAATAATAATCATTATTGATTTTATTTACCCCTTGAATCATATTATCGCTACTTTGATAATATCCATAATCATCAACGAGCTCATCACCGTAATAATACTGATAAGTAAAATCTTCTTTAGAAAATGTAGAATTATATTTATATTGATCACCAAAATCTGTTCTTTTATAAACTTCTTCACTAGTAAATGAACTGTTTTTTAATTGAGAAATTTTTTGCTCAAAAATCTTATCCTCTTTTCTATCAACTTTTTCAATAGTATCAAACTTAACATTAGAACCAAGAGCAGTAAAATCACCAGTAACAGTAATAGTTCCTGTTCCCATTCCAAAAAGATCTTCAGGTTCATATTCAGCAGAAAAAGAAGTGATATTATTATCATTAAATTTCAAAACTAAATTATCAAGTTTTAATGCTGCTTTACCATAAAGTTGTCTTGAAAGAGCAATTTTAGCAGTAGAAAGTCTATTTCCTTCTTCAGCATCATCAATCTTTGAAAAATCAATAACATAATTACCCTTATTATCTAAAGTGAAATCATTAGGACTAAGTAAAGAAAAACCATCATAAAACTTTGCATCTTCCCAACTAACAATTTGAGAATTGCTATCAATCATATAGGAGGAAAAAACTTCATTACTTGGTAATAAATAATCAGAGACAATTACATCTTTACCAT
>ERZ808262.241-NODE-241-length-36011-cov-6.800562_pt1 | contig 36011 bp, 58 predicted proteins | sample MGYA00520895_ERZ808262 | MGnify/ENA primary metagenome ERZ808262 (study PRJEB31516, sample SAMN03275588) | gut metagenome | biome: mammalia-associated habitat; material: feces | host: Papio cynocephalus | place: Kenya | collected 2012-08-02 ... | reverse complement strand
CCCGGGCGGCTCACGCTCAGCATCGGCGGCTATCAGGGCGGCGACGCAATAGCCATTGTGCCGCTCAGCAGCACCAGCATGCTCACCGAGACCATCATCGGAGCCAACGGCTTCGCAAGCATTTGGCAGTCATCATTCATATTTCACCTGCAGTCTAACAGCAAGACCTACATCGACGGCAACGGAGTGGCGCATGATCAGCCGGCCGGCTGCACCATCATGGCGGGTGATTACGGCTGGCGCATCACCGCGGGTGGCATACAGACGACAGCCGACCGCGGGCTGAATTGGAAATAACATTTAATACTTATAAATCATGGCAATAGACATCAACGAATTAACACAGGCGGTGGCCGCGGAGCTCCGAAACGGGGCGACGGACCTGGGGAATGTGCCCGTGGCATCGTCGGTAACCGACGACGATATGCTGCTGGGCCAGAGCGGCTCATCGCTGAAGAAGATAAAGGTCGCCGCCATTGCGGCGAAGGGCAAGCCCGGCGACCCCGGCACACCGGGAGCGGATGCTGTGGTGTACAGGCTGCTGCCTGGTGCGCTTGTGTACAAGGCCGATACGACGGCCATCGCGCTGAGCCTGCTGAAGACGGAGGGCGAGAGCACCACGACTGCGGAGCTGCCGAGCGGCTGGCGTGTGGTGGTCAGTTGGAATGCCACGGGTGGGCTGACGAAGAGCGCCACGCTGAGCACGCTGGCGGCTGTAAACCCGAACTCGCTGGCTGGGGCGACGAGCGTGCAGTTGGCGCTGTTCACGGCCGACCCAGAGGCGAGCGGCAGCAGTGCGCAGCTCGTGGACAGCGCCACGATGCTGCTGGTGGCTGACGGCCTCAAGGGCGACAAAGGGGATGACGGCACGCTGACCAACTACCCGATTGAGGCGGTAAGCGGAGGCGAGATTGTGCTGAGCGACATTTATCCCAACCGCATCTACAAGGGCGGCACGTGTACGACAGTGAGCGTTGATGTGGTGCATTACAGCGATGGCACAAGCGGCAGCGACTTCAGCGCCCACGGGGGCGTGGCCGATGAATACGTGCTTGACTTCGTTGCGGGGGCGAGCTGCAACGTTTCGCTGCCCGCTGCGCTGAAGTGGGCGTTCACGCCCTCGTTTGAGGAGGGCAAGCGCTACGTGATTAGCATAGTTGACAACCTCGCCATTGCGGCAGAATTTAATGCAGATTAGCCTATGAGCCAGCTAAGGAGATTTTTAGCGTCAAAGCCGCTACCGAGCGTGATAGACGGCTACGTGCGTGACGGCCTCGTGCTGTGCTTTGACGGCTACCAGCCGCCCAGCGGTGGCGTGTGGAAAGACCTCAGCGGCAGCGGAAATGATATGATACAAGGGAGCGCAACGGCCTATGACGAGGTTAACCACTGCTGCGCCTTTACAACGTCAGACAACTATACCACGGGCGTTGTGCCGCACCCGCTGCTTGTAACCGTAGAGGTAGTTGTGAGTATGACGGGTTATTGCATCATTTACAGGTCGAAAACTGCACCGTGGCCGTATCAACCGAAGTTGTTTTTCGGCAATTTTTTGTATTTAGCATACAACAAGGCGTCAGGTAGCGGCATGGTATACGTCAATCTGCCCAAGTTGGTGTCTGTTGTGCCGACCGACGACGCCAGCCAGCCGAGCATTTATCAGGTTTGGCAGAATGACACGCAGAGCGGGGCGTGGTCATATCGCTATGACGAAAAAAAGGCTTGGCAGAGCGGGCCTGGGGCCCGAAACGCAGATATGGCCGAGACGGACGGACAAATCCAATTTGGCGGCGAGCCTAAAGGCAGCACGCTGCGCATTTATGCCCTGCGCATATACAACCGCTGCCTCTCGCAAGACGAGATGGCGGCAAATCGAGAACTCGACATTAAAAGATTTAACATAATATGACACACTACGAGAGAGAGGGCGAGCAGTTCACGCAGCCGCTCATCACCGCCAACGGGCGGCAGATTTTCAACCCCACGGCCGAGCAGATGGCCGCTGAGGGGTGGGTGCTAACAGAGGACACGGCCACCGAGCCGACAGCCGAGGACAAGGCACGGCAGCGCATTGCCGAGCTGGAGGAGCAGTTGAGGGCGAACGACTACAAGGTCATCAAGTGCTTTGAGGCGCAGGCCACGGGCGGCACAATGCCATACGACATTGCCGCACTGCACGCTGAGAGAGAGGCGGCACGCAGCGAGATTAACGAGCTGCAACAGAAGTTTAACGTTTAACGAGAGGAGGATTGATTATGGAGTGGTTGATTAAGTGGTTTGGAGTTGACAAGCTGAAGCACGTGGCCGTGTGCCTGCTGATTGGCGGCTGCATCGGCACGTTCTTGTCGCTGCTTGGCGCTGACTTCGCAACGGCTGCCGTGGCTGCGGTTTTCTGCGCAGAGGTGGCCGCTGTGACAAAGGAGTGGTGCGACAAGGTGTACGTGAACAACTGGAGCTGGGGCGACTTCGCAGCCGACCAAGTGGGCATCGTGCTGGCGGTGGCGTGGCTGGTGATGTGGCACTTTAGCAAGGGATAGGCGGATGATAACGAAGACAACAGCGGTGAGCAGCGGAAAGCTGCTTGTGGTGAGCGCAATGGGCACGGAGGCGCTTAGCGCACTCTTCGATTTGCGCTGGATGCTGGTGGCCGTGGTGGTGCTCATCGTTGCGGACTTTTGGTTCGGGCTGAGCGAGAGCCTTCAGAAGCACGAGGACTTCCGCTTCAGCCGTGCTGGGCGGAGGACTTGCAACAAGGCCGTGGACTATCTCACCTACCTCATCGTAGGGGCGGTGGTTGGGTTGGCCATCTTCGAGCCGCTCGGCTGGGCCACGCACACTACCACTGCGGCTATCGGCCTCGGCTTCGGCTGCGTGTGGGAGATAGACAGCATAATGGGCCACGTGTGCGCCCTGCACGGGGTGCAGTGGAAATTCAGCATAAAAAAAATGATTATCGCTTTGCTCAAGCGGAAGTCGCCCGACCTTGGCGATGCCGTGGAGGAGGCGATGGAAACAGACGAGAGCAATGGAAAATAGCGTAATGGTATTGTTTGCGATGGTGATGCTGCTGCTTGCGGCACTCGCCATAACCGGCAAGCGGCTGGACAAAGTGACGCACGAGCGCAACACCTACAAGGCGCAGCTTGACGAATTGAAAAAACATTTTGCAAATGGAGATTAAGATTAAGCGAGTGGCGAAGAAGCCGCTCTACACGATAGGGCATCTGTACGTTAACAACAAGTACTTCTGCGACACGCTGGAGGACACCGACAGAGGACTGACGCAGCAGATGTCGCTTGAGCAGATTAAGCGCATAAAGGTGCAGAACAAGACCGCCATACCGAGCGGCCAGTATCGGGTGACGCTGGATGTGAAGTCGCCTAAGTACTCGAACTATGGCCGCTACCCGTGGGCGAAAGCCATTAACGGGTGTGTGCCGAGGCTGCTCAATACAATAGGCTTCGACGGCATTTTAATACACTGCTTAACACCAGATATGGAGGTGCTGACTGAGAATGGTTGGCAGAACATGGAAGCGTTTTGCGCCAATCCAGCGAGGAGATGCTTTTCATACAATATGCAAAGCAACGAAATTGAACTTGTTCCAATCATTCAGTACATAGAGCAGAACTACAATGGCGAACTTTATTGCAATAATGGAAGACGCATCAGCTATTCAGTTACCGACAAGCATAGGATGTTCTGCGGAACAAAAAAGAGAGACGGTTCTTTCAATTGGGGTATCAGAACGGCTGACAATATATCTCGCGACACAAAGTTTATCGTAGCCGCAAACAAATCGGGCGATGAGTTGACACCACATCAGAAAGTATTCTATCGCTTATTAATGGCGGTTCAAGCCGATGGCTATCTCATTAACTGGAGCAGTAAAAGCACTCAAGTGAGGTTTCACTTTGCTAAGGAACGAAAGATTGCGAGAGTGAAAGAAATGCTTGATGAACTTGGTGCATCGTATGGCGTATATAAGGATAATGTAGGCAAAACACATATATCCATTGAGCGTAAGTTGTCAAACGAAATAGCCGAAATCCTTAATCCATGCCGCTATGCATACAACTACAAAGAGTTGCCAATGGACTTGCTTCGGCTTGGAAGTGAAGATTTGAAAAGCATGCTCATGGAGTATTTGTTCTTTGATGGCCGTTGGAAAAACTATCTTAAGAACAACAAAAACATGGTCATATCTTCAATAAATGCAAACACGCTGGATGTACTGCAAGCAATGGCAACTTGTTGCGGAATGAGAACGTACATCAAGGACGAAAAAGGCTGCAAGGCAATTGTGCTATATGAGGGTCAAGATGTGATACAGCCAACGCCCGAGACATACGAACAGCACCATTACAGCGGTAAAGTGTGGTGCTTGAGCAACCGCAACACTACTTTAGTTGTGCGCAAGAACAATCGCCCTATGGTGATAGGAAACTGCGGCAACACGGCAGAGGACACCAGCGGCTGCATCTTGGTCGGGCAGAACAAGGTGGTGGGCAAGGTGATTAACTCCACCGCCACATTCAACAAGTTGTATGCGATGATGGCAAAGGCCAAAGATGGGATATTCCTCACGATTGGATAATAGCAACGTACTAAGACACAGCAAGTTGTCACGGCTTGGATTTTACTTTTGCAAAAAAAGCCGCTCTTCGCAGAGCAGCTTAGTGTCTTAAACTAAATATACATGAAAATGATTTTTATGCCAATGCTAAGGTACTAATTATTATGGCAAAAACAAAACATTTTTCGGCAATATTACTGCTTTTGTGTGCTGTGTTGGCTGGGTGCAGGTCGAGGCAGTCGGAGTTCCGCACGATATACAGAACGGACACGATAACGCAGACGCGCATAGACACGCTAAGAGTGTTTGACTACCGCCAATGGGGCAGATATGACACCGCAAAGGTGGAGGAACGGCACCGCTTCATCGACAGCACAGCGGTGCAGGACACGACACGTGTGCTGGTTAACGCAGACGGCAGCACAAGCACAGAGCGAGTGCGCTACATTACACGTTATGTTGGCAGCGCAAAGGAGCTGAACACCTTACAGGCGAGTGTGGAGAAGTACAGGGACTCGCTGAACGTGTTCCGCGTCAAATGCGACAGCCTCGCCCGTGTGAAGGATAATGTGCAGGTGGTGGAAAAGGTGCGCATAGAGGGCACGAAATGGTGGCAGAAGCTGCTGACATGGCTTGAAGTGGCGGCATTGGCCATTGTGGCCGTGTTCTTGTTCAAAGGAAAGCTGCGGTTATGAGGTTTATTCTGTTTCTACTGCGATACACGCCATTCGTGCTGACCTTATTAATGATAGTCCATACGGCTCTGCTGCTGCGCGGCATTGATTGCAGCGTGCTGAACCACGCGTGCTTGTCTCCTTTGCCCTATGCGCTGTATATGGCGTTGAGCGTCAAGATGAAGTTCTGCGTGTTCCACCGGCTTGCACTGACATACACGTTTGTGTTGTATATTTGCATAACGCTGCAAAGCTACAACGCCTTTGATGCTGTCGGCATTAACCTGCAAAGCGCGCGGCTGGTGATGCTGATAGTGGGAGTGATATTACTCACGGCATTTTTCACGATTAAGTTCTATGAATGGAAGAGAGGAATTAAATGCGGTGCTTGCCGAGATTGCGGCAGCAGCAAATGACAACGTGTGTGGCATGGGCGATGACACCCTCCGCGCGCTGGCCGGAGCACTTAGAACAATGTTCCGCGCCAAAGTGCCGCACACGTACAGCAGAGAAAGTGCGGCACGAGAGTTAGGCATCAGTGTGCGCCAGCTTCAGCGTGATGTACAGGCGAGCGGTGTGTGCTTCCGCAGAAATGGCGAGAGCAAAGTGTGGTTGACCGAAGAAGATATAACGCGATTACGGAAGTACCGAAATTCTTAGTTTCTTATTTCTTTTTTGCTTTAGTTGTAGTATAGATTATTAGTTAGCAGAATTGGCTCGGCTGTGAAGCTGGGCCATTTTGTTGACGCCAATAAAATGGTTTCCGTGTTAAAATATACTCACATGGTGTTCAATTTCTCGTAAAATTACTAACTTTGCACACAATACTGATATAAACAATAAAACAAGAAGTTATGAACAACACCTTTGGTCAACGACTGGTTAATGCGCGAAAAATACGTTGCATGTCGCAGCGCGATTTGAGCGAATCCGTTGGTAAAAAGGTTTCGCCAACAGCCATAGCAAAGTACGAAAAAGGGCAGATGATGCCATCAAGTGATGTGCTGATTGCGCTTGCGCACGCTTTGGGAATGAGCCTTGACTATTTCTTTCGCCCTTTCACTGTGGCCATTGACGCTACAAAATTTGAGTTCCGCAAGAAGTCGAGCATAGGACGTAAAAAAATAGTGGCAATAGAGCACCTTGTGTCCTCAGAAATTGAAAAATATATTGAGATAGAGGGTGTTCTTGGGATAACAGCTAAATTCAACTTGGACTATAGGAACACTGTGGTTGAAGGGCCAGACGATGCGAGGACATTGGCTATGCGTCTCCGAAAAGACCTGAACATAGGAAACGATGCGGTTGTTTCTGCTGTTGATTTATTGGAGTCTGTTGGCGTTAAAATCATTGAGATTGAGGAAGACGACTCGTTTTCTGGAACTTGCAATGAAGCGCGCGGCCTGCCTATAATTGTCGTAAACAAAAGAATGAACTCTGAGCGCAAACGACTAACTATCTTTCACGAACTTGGGCATTTGCTTATGCATTGCGCTGAGGGTGTTGACAAAGAAAAAATGTGCAATGTTTTTGCAAACGAATTTCTAATTCCGTCTGATGCGTTTGTTCAGCAGATAGGTGCTTCCAGACATGACATTTCACTCGTTGAGCTGCAAGCGATACAGCGAGAATACGGTATTTCCGTTGATGCGCTTATGGCAAAGGCAAATCAGTTGAACATCATCACAGACAATAGGTACGTCTCCTATCATAAAAAGAAGAATGCGCTCCCTGCTTTTAAGGCAGCTGTCGAAAAAAGTTTGTATCCGATGGAACACACCTGCCGATTTGAGCGTTTGGTTTATAGGGCTCTTGCAAGTGAGGCCATAACATATTCCAAGGGCGCGGCCCTGCTGGATAAGCCGATTGAAGAAGTGCGCAACACTCTTAATTTGATGTAGGCATGGAAGTTATTCTTAATGATGCAAACATTCTAATAGACCTGTACAGGGCAGGAATTTTACCTTATTGTAAGCTGCTCAATCTTAAATTCTGCACATTAGATGTAATAATTGCAGAGATTAAGGATGAAGAGCAGTATTTGGATGTGCAAAAAATAATCGATGAGGGCACGTTGGCTGTATATTCCCTCACGGGCAAACAGGTTGGTATAGTTGTACAGAAAGTTGCCGAGTATAAAGGGCAATGCAACTTGTCAGCCATAGACATCTCTGCTTTGGTTTTTGCAAAAGACAATAATTGCCGCTTGATTACAGGCGACAAAAAGCTTAGAAAAAAAGCAATATTGGAAAACGTTCTTGTTTCTGGGGTGCTGTTCATCACGGATACAATGATAGAAGAAAAGGTGGTCAGCAACGATGAAATGGTTGCTGTGTTGGAGCGTCTGCTCAGCACTAATGAGCGGCTTCCAAGAAATCTTATAAATGAGAGAATAGAAGCATTGAAAAGCCAGCAGGAATAATTATCTTTGCACCAACAAACCGCTCGGGCGAGCCGCAAGGCAGCATACTCGGGCGGTGTTTTTTTTTGTCCTCAGTTTAGGACATGTATATTCCGTAACACACTGACTGCAAACGAGTAGCAACAAAGTGAAGTCCGAAATTAGGGCGCGGTGAGCGGTATCGGTAACTTTGGCTTGGCAATAGTGCCAAACGACCATTAAAATTTTACTGACATGGCAGACGAAATGATTAAAGAGAAAATCTACTGCACCGGTGGCGGTAGTGATGCGCCTTGGCTGGCGGCAATGATGAACAACAAGCGCGACTGCGACCCTATGGCGATGGCCGCAATGGCTAACGGGGGCATGGGCGGACAATGGAACAACCCCTTTATATACCTTGTGTGGATGATGTTCGCGCAGAGAATGTGGGGCAACGGCTGGGATACCAACGGGCAGAACGCGCAGAACGTGGAGCTTCAAAACCAAATTCAGTCGCTGCGCTCGCAGATTGCGGAGAACCAAAACAGCGGCCTTATAATGGACGCTATTAAGGGGAACGGATGCGCAATCAATCAGCTTGCAAGCAACCTCAATTGCGACTTCAACGCTCTTAACTCGGCTATCTGCGATGTGCGCGGAGGCATTGATCGCCTGAGCGGAGCGGTCGGCATGAGTGCGGAAAGAGTTATCAATGCAATTGGCACAGGTAACCTTAACCTCGTTCAGCAGTTGAAAGATTGCTGCTGCCAAACCCAACAGAACATCATCAAGATGGGTTATGAGAACCAGCTGGGGCAGAAAGATTTGACGAACGGAATGCAGCAGGGGTTCTCGTACACCAACACCGGACTTGAGCGCGGCTTCTCTAACATTGGAAACCTCATGCAGCAGCTTAGTTGCGACTTGAAGAACAATGCGAACAGCAACACGCAGCGCATTGTGGACACTCTCAACGGCCACTGGCAGGAGGACCTGCAACTGCGCCTTAACCGCGCGGAACTTGAACTCAGTCAGCAGCGGCAGAACGCCACGCTGATTGCGGCACTGAAGACCACAACCACCACGGCAACGACCTAACGGAATGAGTTTAATTCATGGGGCGAGGCGTTGGGCCTTGCCCCTATTGTTTAACCCTAAATTCAATTAATTGAGAATGGTCCAATTCAAAGACATACGGGCAGGGCACACACTGCACCTGTTCGATAAGGAGAGAAAGGAATACACGCCCTCAAAGGTTGAGAGCGTGAAGCCGCCCTACTTCGCCACTACGGGCGTGCAGAAGATGGTGGACATAGTTGTGATGGTAGGCGGTGAGAGCAAGACCTACGCAGTGCCGGAGGACGCAAGCGTAGCTTATGCTAACACGCTGATGATAGCCACCGACAAGGAACAGGTGAAACTTGAGGTGCAGGGCATATGCGGTGCGGCAGAAGCACGGCTTAAGTCGCACGACAGCGATGTGGCGTGCGTGGAACGCTGCGACAAGGTGCTTGAGCAGCTTGACGAGAGCATTGCGGAAAAGCGCGAAACCGAACGCAGGTTCGCCAGCATAGAGCAGAAGTTGAACGAACTAATCAGCAAGCTGACATGAACGACACGGAGGAAATATTGTGGCTCGTGAACACATTCGGCATCTTCGGTATCACCGAGGAAGACTTGCGGCTTTTGCTTGACAGAGAAGCTTAACGGCAAGGTCGTGGATTGCTATAATGTTTCTGAGTGCGCTTAACGCTTCTTCTTTGTTGTCTACATAGGAGAGTATAGTGTACTCCAATTCAATAATGCGTGTGTGTAGGTCTGATTCTTCCATAAACGTGGCATTTAGTTAATGGGTGAGTGTAAATTTACCGACTTATCAAAAAACGCACAAGTTCTTTAACATAATTAGCACTTTAGGTGTTAATGCGTTAACAAAAACGTTATCTTTGTAGCTATGGCAAAGAAAGTGGAAACATTAGGCATTAGGCTGAGCAATATCTGTGAGAAGTATAATCTGACGGTAAAGGACGTGTTCTTTGCCCAACTCGTTGCGATGGGGAACCCAAAGGCTATTGCGTTTCGGGAGGTTATGAACTACTCGTTCACAGATTGTGCTGCCGCTTGTGACATGTATATGGCGAAGCGACCGGAGATAGCCAAATATATGGCCACATTAAAGAACCGAAAAGAAGAATGGAATGCCCCCTCGGTTCAAAGCTACGGATATAATCTGCGCACAAAAGACGGAGTTCTCGCAGCAATGGAGGAGGAGGCAAACAAGACAGCCGACCCAAAACAACGGGCTGACATTATTTTGAAAATCGCAGACCTCCAAAAGATGAAGAATGAGGACGATAAGGAACAAAAGAAATTGGTGTACTACTATCTCCCGCTACATTGTAACATCTGCCCATGGAGGAACGCGAACAAGGTTAAAGAGTGATATTGTCTGGCGAAAACCAAACAATAGGGAACAAAACCGAACGAATGGGCACAGATAATTCATCACCCGTAATATCGTGATACACGTTTTGAAGTTGATGTACAAATTTTACACGGCTGACATATACCGAATCAACGCTAATCACATAGTGGACTTTATCGGCATCACGGTTTATTTTGAAGCCGCTAAGGGCGGTAGATGAGTATTCGTCCGCGCCATCTTTCGCAAGCTCGCCAACAGCATCAAGAATGTCGCTATTTAGTTCTATCGGCATAGAGAATCCGTTGCCCACCACAGCCAAATACAACGTGTATGGGTCGTCTATCTTGCGCGGGTCCCAAATATCGGCCAATCCTTTCTTTCGTCCTTTCTTGTTGTGCAGCCACACACAATTACCGAATCTGTACTCCTTCTGAATTATCTGTAATGGTGCTAAGTCCTTTTTCATAAATCAAATGCTTTTTGTTTTAATGCATTATTAACCCTGTCATTTGCGAAATCACAATACATCTTGTCTGTTTCAAACCCTATAAAGTGCCGTTTCTCCAAGACCGCTGCAACCGCAGTAGTTCCGCTTCCCATAAAACTGTCAAGAATTACGTCCCCCTCGTTAGAATAAGTCCTAACAAGATACCGTATCAGTTTCAACGGCTTTTCAGTTGGATGCGGTGTGTGTCTTTCCGTTGCAAAAAATAACACGTCAGTGGGATAACGAGAGCCATCGCTTTCAGTTTTTACAGGATAATAGCGTGCGTAATTGCCCGTTCGCACCCCACTGCGTTCAGTAACATATGGCTTGCTCTGCGACTTTTGTGGGTTGTAGATCATTTTCACATTTCCCCTATTAGTTGCGCTGGCTGGCGAGAACACCAATATCGTTTCATGCGCACGAAGAGGCGCATAGTTGGCGTTTAGAAAGTTTGTGGTATTGCTCTTTTGCCAAATCCACTCGTATTTTAACCACGGCAAATTGGATAATGCTAATCGTTTGTCAAAAGGGCATTGCGCAAACAATACTATCGCTCCCGTAGGCTTTATTATTCGCTTGTAATGCGACCATAATGCCTCCAAATTAATTTTGGTGTCCCACTTGTTGTGGGTTGTGCCATATGGCATATCCGATATTATCGTATCAACGGAATGGTCAGAAATACTATTCATGCCCTCGAAGCAGTCTTGATTGAAAATAATATCTAACTCCATTTTTCTTTGTTCGCTACGATGTGTTTTAGTGTTGATGTCTTAATGGAAAGGTCCATTTCCACCTTAATCTCCTCTAAGGTTTTCCCGTTCTCAAACATTCGGCAAATCTGTCTGTTACGAAGTGAAGTATGGTTTAGTGTCAAGTTCTCTTTACCACTGAAACGTTCATCGTATTCTTTGATGTAATTCTCCGAGCACTCCACTATATTTGTGCCGTTGTTATATTTCTTTGTCTTTTTCCGTTTCTTTATCTCGGCAATTCTTTGCTTGACTTCGGCCAAAACCATCATAGCGTTTTCACGCTGTTTGACCTTGTCGGTGTATTCAGTCTGTCCTCTCATGCTAATCCTTTCCCGTGCTTCCTATTCCACCTCTATCTTCACTGCTAAGGCTTTCCACCTCGACAATGCGCACACCGCTGCTGAGCAGCCAGCGAAGCTTCTGCGACAGCGTGGCTTTTTGCGATAGCTGCACGCGGAATTGGCAGATGCGGTCGTTGAACTTCCACGCGCGCTTGTCGCTGTGGCGGCACGCTGGAAAGTGCCATTGGTCGTGCTCACCGCAGTAGGCATTATCAATGATGCCGATGGAGTTGGGGCTCGTGATGCCGAACTGCTTGTAGGACGAACTGCGCGGAGCAACGATGGCCTCGAAGCCTGCCGGCAGTTTCACTGCTATGCCCAGCGGAATTAATGGATTTCGCGTGAGGAAGTCTGCGCTTGACTTGGCCGCGCGCAGGTCAATCCAATCGCCTTTTTTCAGTACCTTGGGCAGTTCAACCAGCTGCCCCTGCGCATTGGGTATGCGCTTAACCTTGATTTTGATTTTCATATACGTTGTACACTTTTAAGTATCCTCTTTTGATAAATTCCTCTTTCACGTTGTGCGCCAATTCACGCGCCATAGGGTGGGCGTCTTCCGCGTCTCTACGGTTAAAGAAGTTGCACCATTGTTCTATAAAGCCGCACGATATTAGTTCTGACTTGATGCCGAGCGGAAGCACACAACGCGCCTGCTGCGGCTTCCAACCTTCGTTCAATAAACTGAAATATGCGTTTTCGGCATTGCGCCAAGCGTTTGTAAAAATGACATTTGAGAAAGACCGCTCGCTTGCGAAGTTTGGAATAATGTAGGTTATATCGCCACCGAACCGCTTCTGTGAGTAGTTGCAGTAGCGTGTACTTTCGGCCAAGTGCGACAAGCCTATGTGTGTACGGAACTCGTCTACAGTAGCTCGGTCGGTGATGAAACGAACTGCGTACCGCTTTGGAAACCGCTCTCCAGCGTCATCTACAAGCCATTCAGATATTTTGTATTTTGTGCCGTTCAGCGCGCGGCACAAGTGGATATAATAGCGATAATTAGTCGTTACGTACACGGCATTATCATAATCCGTATCGAATTTAATCCACAAGTTGTTCCACTCGAAACAGAGAAGATCGTGCAACAAATAAAAGATGTACTTGGGTATTCTGAGGTGGACTGTTCCAAACTCAAGCGGTCGGTCGTGTCCTCGCTTGATTAGGTTATCCACAAACGCCTCGTGCGATGTTTCTGTTATCTTGCCCTCGCTTTTGTAGCACACACGGCCACAAAGTTCTATAAAACGCCTTATGCCGTCAAGGCTGAAATCCTTTTGCTCAAGAATTTCATGTGATTGGTATATCAGTCTCATTCTTTTCTAACGTTTAGTTATGTAATCGCTGCTAACCGAGCGAGCGTCTTCAAGCACCGCATAAAGGTCGGTTTTAAGGTGCTTCACGTTAACGACCGGAATGCCGTTGATGCTTATGTAAGTGCCGCGCTCGTACTCGCACAGCTGGATGTTTTCCTTTGCGCGAGCCAGTGCTACCGCCTTGCGCTTAATCTCGCGATTTCTGCGCGCCTTTTCAATTAAGGCTTGGATTGTTGCTGCCATTTGTATGTTCTTTTTTATAGTCGTCAATAGCCATCACCGCTGTACGTAAGGCCAATTCCATTCCTCTGTGCCCCAGCGCGACTTCAAATAATATCTGGCCGAAAGCCATTGCATCAATGCACGTATAATTCGACATGTGATTTTTCTCGAAAAGAGAGAAAATCGCCAATCCCTCAAGCTCTGGGTTGTTGATGATTTTATCAATCTGCCCACGTTCCTCTTTAATTTTCTTTTTGTAGTCCATATCAATCGATGAATTTCAAGTTATATTTTTCGGTGAATAAATGCTCACTGCAACGCTTGCCGTTAGGGCGTTTAAGCGTTAGCGGGTCGCTGGTCTTGGTGTAGCCGCACATTCGGCACAGGCGGTGAATGGCCTTTGAGGTCGGACGGGGTATCTTCGACAACCGGAATTTTGTCTGCTGCGGCAAGCCAAGCGACACACGCCTGCGCTCATCGTCCCACAGCCGCTTGCGGTTCTTGTTCGCATTCGGCACAGCCTTGTTAATCAAGTTTGAGTAACGCACCACCTTAACCCTTTCCTTGTAGGTCTCGGACTTCTGCACGCCAAGTTCTTTCGCCATCTTGCATATCATGTCCTTGCTTATGTCGTACTTTGTTTGCAGCTGTGGAACTGTCATGTCGGCATAATCCGTTTTAAGGGCCATGGCGGTGATTTCACGCTTGCGCTGATAATCATAATGCCGAAAGCCATATATATCCCCGTTTTTTTGTAATATTTCACGCACTTTACGCTCACCGATGCCTGCGTTGCGCGCTATAAGCCGCACTTGCTGCCCCTTACACGATAACACATAGCCAATCACCTCTTTAGGCAGACACATAGGCGGCAACGGAAGCTGCTCGGTCAACCCAAGTTTGCGGCACTCGTTAAGCAGCCACTTGTAACACTCAACGAGCGTGTCCCTGTGCTCATACCGCATGCCGCCACTTTCAACAACCGCCACATGGCCGCCATCAGCCCTGCACACCATTCCGCCATAAGGGATTTTATCGGCCTTTGCCATTCGGATTTGCGCTGCCTGCGCTTGTCTGTAGGCCTTTTTTCGCTCGCGCTCTTCGGCTTCAGCCGCACGCTTCTGCTGTTTGGCGCGCTCTTTCTCCGCCTCTTTCATCGCATACCAGTTGGCAAACACCTGCGGCTCTATTCCTCCGCGCGGTTCCTCGCCAATCGGGTGGCCGAAGATCCTATCCCAAACCTTGCTATTGAACTTCTGCTCGTAGGTCATTACAAATCAATTTCACAAGCGTGCATCAATTCTATTACTTGTACAAGGCACTCAATCAATGTTTCTCCGCTTGGAAACTTCCCGCAGAAGCATGGGCATTGCCAACGCCTGTATTCATCGTCGTATTCGATACGGAAGTACTCATCAGTGTCATATGGCTCACACTCAGCGAAGCTACCGAACTCTTCGAAAGGCTGGCTACAGAAGCATAATTCCGTTTCGGGTGGGTATCTCAGCTTGCATATTCTCAATAAATCAGCCAGCGAATAATAGCCTTTGCCTTCGCTAAGACCACAATCAAGCAGGCGGTTGTATTGTTCTTTTGTCGTCATCAAATCCTCATTAATCATTTCCTTTTGTTATTAAATTGCCATTATCGAAATCTACATCCAACAATTCATTACACAAGTCCTTATACATTCTCGCGTCATCGATATAGGAGAACTGCATGTCATATTTGATGTAGAGGTCTATCCTCTTGTGGATAAAATTCGTCACATCCTCAAAGGCTTTCACGTAGCCTTGATTATACAAGTCCGCATCCTGACAAACATTATCACGCTTGAGGAAGGGGCAGGTGGTTTGGTCTTGGCCACATAGCTTACAATATTTACTTTTCGTCATCTTTTTTTAATTTCTTCATTAGTTCAGAATACTCTTTTCGCAACGCGAACACTTTGTTGGAGACTTCATTATATTCCTTTTCCTTTTGCTCTAACAAGCGTTCTTGGAATCTTATATTGTTGTCATCATAAGTAATAGTAAATCCTCCACCATTTGGCACTATTGAGCATTCAAATCCATTTTTCATAATTGCATTAAGCATTTCATCGAGGATATTACCGCTGATGAATATTTTTCTAATTGATGCATTTGCTGTTTCCATTATTTTACGAGTTTAGAATTTTAATTTCGTCACTTACTTCATAATCTTCTACTTTTTATTTTTGTGCAGGAGGCAATATTTCAAGTCGTTGTATAGCTCGTCAATGTCAAGGTACTTAAAGCTGACGTTAAGAAAGCCCATGACTTCATCAAAGGCTTCAAGGTAGCCAGCTTCGTAGGCATCTCTGATTTCATCTTTGTAGCTTCCGAATCCATCGTTTTCAACCGCTGTGGTCTCTACATAATTGGCAAAATTCACAGCCTTTTCATAAAGTCTTGATAAGTTTGTTTTATTCTCCATTTTCAGTGCTTTTTTTAAGTTAAACATCTGTTCAAGTTTTCGTTGTAATTCCGTCACCTCGTCAACAACTCGCTCACGTGGCCAGTTGTTGGCGTTATCGCCCGCATGGCATGTGTCGAAGCCTATGAGCCACCAGTCAACGGGTATCTCCCCGTCAAGCAGTTCGCCATTACGCAGCTGCCAGCAACGTTTGCCGACCATACGAGGGACGATTTCCCGCCCACTTGTGGCCGTTCTGTCGCCATACACGCACGGCTCGGTGAAGGTCACGCCCCCATGCACAATGATGTTGGGAAACCTCGTGTCGGTGTAGACAATGCCGTGTAAGGGATGCTCGGGCGGCACGGCCACATAACCACAACCCCAGCCACTCGGGTAGTCGTGTTCAGCCTTAACGATTAGTCTTTTAGTTTTTGCAGTCATTTTCAATTTCTTTAAGTCTGTTTCGTATAATGCCAATGTTGCCAAGTTCGCCAGTTTCAAAGCACTTGTCAAAGTTTCTTATGCTCACTTCTACAAGGGCACAGCGGTAGTTGTTCAACTCAAACTCTTCAAACGCATAGCGGAAAAACAAGTGCTCAACTTGTAATTCAATGGTGGCGCAGGCGGGCCGCCAAACCCTTATATTACCACTTTCGACATCGGTCTTAAAGCCTCCATATTCTGGCTTGCGGTCTTTTGCCAAAATCAGTTCCTCCGCATAGGCGCGCAATGCGCATTCAAACTTTATTTTATCCATATTTGTTAAAATGTTTCGGTGTATTTGTCGGCCATTTCGGCTTCGTATTTCTCGATAATGGGTTGAACTTCTTGCGCAAACCGCTCTGAAATTTCGGCATAGCGCATAGAAGTGGCGTTGTCGCGCGGGGCATCAATGGAACTCACCAACCCCTCCCACAGCCGTTCACTTTCTAAAATCTGCTTTAGGACATTATTGGTGTGTGTTCGAGCTTCTTTCACACTTTCTGTGTAGGCATTGCCCGCAACATTCACCTTGCTCACACGCTTTAACTCATCGCTGAACCTTTCAGCCATAGTCGCAGCCAAATCGCAGCAGGCAAGGGAAGTGATAAGCATGCGCGCCATGCGCTGCCTGTCCGCTTCGATTTTTTTAAGCAGCTTGTCACGCTCCTTGCGGAGCACAGCAACCTTTCCATCAAATTGGTCTTGCAGTTTTTTGTCGTTGTAGATGCGCAGCATATTGTCGCGAATTGTCTCCGTCTCTTTGATGGCGGCAACTATGCCGTCCACCTTTGCCCAATCAATTGCTTGGCACTTGCAGCGTTTTTGTGAGGCCACAATGTCTAATCTTTTGTTCTTCATTTTTGTCTTCATTTAATAAATGTCCTTCGTGTTCTCGCTGGGAGTCGAACCCAGCACGCTCCACCGCTGTGGAACTTACCGATGGTCATTGACCGAGAACTCCACCCACGTGCCGTTTCGCGGGTCACCTAAGCTAACTAAATTCGGCATTCGTACCCAAGTGTGGTATCGAACCACACACACCATGCTGTTGCATAGCTTTCCAGCGGCCAAAGACCTTGGGTATCACATCTATAAAACAATATAGTATAGACGGCTTCGGATCGCTTCGCAGCGGTCAAAAAGCCATTTCAGAAATAGAGAATATGAAGAACATTCATAACATTAAATCTCCTAAAAAGTCTCTGCCGTCTATCTCGCAGAAACCTATTTCGTTCCCGTCCCAATCCAAAACAGCGACATCGATGTATGTGTCTAAGACTGTGAAGTATTCTTCAGACGGTAAGTCCCAATCGCCACTATCGTACACCTTATATCCGTATGCCTTGCCAGTGATTTTGTAGTCCACATCATTGATGCTGATTTCGGTGTCAATATAAAGTTCTGTTTCGCCAAGTTCGTATTCCTCGCTTGCAGCGTCCCTCAGCAATTGGGTTATCTCCCAATTCAGTTCATCTGGTGCTTCAAATTTTTTCATCTTTGTAAATTTTCATTAATCTGTTACGGGTGTCGTTATCGTCAATCAAATTGATTATGTATAAGCGCATATCGGGGTACTCATAAAAGTTCCGGAGCAGTTGTCGGTCGCGCCTTGTCGGTGGAATTAGCGGAGGGCACGGAGGGCTAAACTCCTCGTCGAATGTCCGATTATTAATCGCCATGTAAACCGACAACCGCAATTCCATTCCCATTAAATGCAGTGCATATAGTTTGCGCATCGGTCTACTTTGAGTGTGTCGCATTTTGTATATAAGCTGCTGGTTGGACAGCTTTGCGAACTTGTCGAACAGGCGCGGCTTGAAATTGTATGACTTGTATATCTTTACAGGCTCATCGGGTTCTAACATCAGAATGGGGGTTGTATTGTGGACGGAGTGAAGTCAACCGCTTTGTACGGCTGATAAACGCTGTCCGTGTTCGATAAAAAGTTCTGATTTGTCGCTTGTGCTTGGACTGGTTGCGCTGGCTCGTTCTCTCTCCAGCCATATACGACATTTTCGTATGGCGTATTAAGAAAACGATTGCTTTCATTCTCAAACCACAACTTTATAAAACTTCCAGTTGCTGAACCTTTCGCTCTACACTTTCCCACCTCTATGACATTGGTACAACCGCTGTCAAGAATTTCGGTGCGTGTCAGCTTTGAAAGGAAGTCCTTGGAAGTGTTCTCAAAGTCTCTGTTTATGCGGTGCATGATGAATATGTTCTGCGCATAGTTCGTTATATCGGCAGAGCCGCTTATTGAGTTCACACGAAGGAAACCCATTTCCTTTCGCGGATGCGCAACAAGATGAATATGGATATTCAACCGCTCGGCAAGATTGTGCATGAACTGCATTAGCTGCTTCTGGGCATCGTATTTATCCGCTCCGCCCAATCGGTCGTAGTCAAGCGTCATTAGGTTGTCGAAGATGACACTGTCCACATCAAATTTTTCTTTCAACGCCTCTATCTTTTCGGTGATATTTTGAATGTCGTTGCCAAAGCTCTCATTGTATAGTCTGAAGTGCTTGTCAATCCACGGATTTATCTCACTGACTATATTGTCCGGAGTATAGTAGAAATCGCTGAAATTAGACTGTCTGTTGTAGGCCTTACCAGCAGCTTGCAGATACAGCCATGTCTTCACTTCGCTTCCGCTTAGCTCGCCTGTCCACAATGCGGTATTGTATCCAGCTTGTGCGGCATTGAGGATAAGCATGTTCAACAGTGTTGACTTGCCGCAGCCTCGATAGCCGCTCCACACAGAAACGTGCTTACGCATAAAGCCGATTATGCGTTTGTCGAGTTCGGTAAATCCGCTCGGAATAAAATCCGCTGGGTCAATCTTGTAGGCTGGGACGGCACTCATCAGCAACCACGGCTCGCCTTTCGGCTCAACCGCTTGTGTGGGCGTTTTCGGTGGCGTGTGAGCCGACTTCGTGAATGACTGGTAGTGTGGTTCATGCCGCGCGTAGTCAGGTTCGTACAGCCGCCTAAAATCGGCCCATCTATGATTTGCGCACGACTGATGGAAGCACTTGAATCCGACCGCCCCGTTGCTCATTTCGAAGATAGCACTGTCGGGTGCTTTGTGGTTGGGGTCGAACGGGCATTCCGCAAGCACATATTTAGTGTACGCACCAGAGCGCACCACATTACGGACTGCGATATGATGCTTGTTGATGAACGACTGAACATCAAAACGCTCTGACGAATATCCGTTATTGCGTGACGGAAGCTCCGGCTCTGGCAAAAGTTTTGCGACAAGTTCAAATCGTCCTTGCTCATTAAGCTTAACCTCATTGGGAACTTTCAGTATCGCTGACTGCCGTTGCGGACGTTCGGGTGTGCTCACCCCTTTTCGTGAGAAGCAGCCATACAGCTTGCATATGCGGCTCGCATTGAATGTGCTAACATCAACTTTCACCTTTTCGGTGGAGAAATACATGTCCAGCACTTGAAGAAACTTTTTGCACGTTTCGGTGTTGGCCGCATTGTTCTCCATGTCACAGCGATAGAGCAGATGGAAGCCGTTTGCACTATCGCATATCACGGGAGGGTTAAACCCTCGGTCACGGAGAAAAGCGAACACCTTGTTCCCGATTGGCCGTGCGGACGCCTTTTCCTCGTTGGTGGAGTTTGTACCGCTCGCACGCTCCACATCAATGTCAATCAATATCCATTTGCGCTTGACTATGTCGCGGTCTGACGTGGTGGATGGTGACTTGACCATTCTGTCACGCTGCTCTCGCGAATAGCACGCAGGGTCTATCGTGTTGAGTGTGAAGTAGAGATTGCAATCATCGTATGGTGCAATGGCGGTAATGATTTTCTCTACATCGGAGAAGTAACCGCTGAACGTTCTGTTCCCACGCCCCAGCGCACGGATTTCAACAAGTTCGCGATTATCCTTGAACACATCGTACCACTGGCGAATCTGTTCAACATTCATCGCGCCTGTGCATGAAGTAGTAAGAACCGAAGGCGTTGCGCCTGCTATCAGCCCACACCAAAGATCCGCTCAAAAAGTTGGTCGCGGCTCTCGCGAACCACCCTTTGATTTCAGATATGCTCTTCCCTATAAAAATCCGCTGATAGTTGTGGTCTTCAATATATTCGAAGAACTCATCAATAGCCTCGGGCATCGTCTGAATATGATATTGTCGGTGCATATTCTCGCACCACACATCAGAAAGGAGCAGTTCCTTTCTCACCCTTTCGCGATATTCCTCGTATGACAACGCTTGTGGCTGCGTCTCAGCCACACTGACGGCTTTTTTCAGCGTGGGCAAGTATTCACCCAACGCATCACCGAAAAAGCCGCAGAACGTATCATAGACACGTTTCACCGCGTCGTCGGCAACACCCTGCGATATTAGCTCCGCATCACGCAAAGCCCAACCAGTGATGGCCATAGCCGCCATTCGCTTCTGCTCTGCAGTGAGCGTGCATGTGAAAATGTCGTTCATGTCTCTAAAATTTTAATGCCGTAAACATGAAGCATCAGTTTGCGGCGAAGCACATAGTCTTTCTCTTTTCGCGTATAGTCGCTCTTTACATCTTCAACTATATAATTCCCCTTATTATCGTAGTAGGTGAAGTCAGCGGTGTATATAGCCTCCTTTTCCACCGTGATTGTGCGGTGCAAGTCAGCGAAAGAAACCGATTTCTTAATGAGCTGCTGGTTTATTCGCATCAGTCGGCAGTACTGAACGGCATCACGCTTTGTGGGAAACATATTCCCATTAACATGGTACTCTTTAACTGCTTTCTGTCCCACTTTGAATGTTTCAGTATGGCGTGGGATAATCTCGAACTCGACCTGTCTTTTGAGGTCGCGAATCAATCCTTTTCGCTCCTGCTCGCACAAAACCATGAAGCGGTTATACTCTTTTTGGGAGTCAAATACTTCTATCAGGTCTGCGCTTATCCCGTGCTGAACGCAATAAAACTCTGCATCCGCACGGCTGCTGAACGAATGACTTTCGTTGGGCAGTTTATATAGCTTTTTGTTAAAGAACTTCATAGTAAAAAATGGGGCGCGCCATAAGACGTACCCCATTGAGAAAGAATATATGCATAAAACTAAAATGGCCTTATTCCACCGGCCACAGCTGCGGAGTTCCGTTAATGTCAACGTGCCCCACATAGCGGCCCTCAATCACCAAAGCGCGCATGCACTGCTTTACGGCATCGTTTCTGGCAAGTCGGTGCTGTATCTCAGTCATTGACGCGCATGGCGGACTGATATTCTTCGATTTTTTCTCCGCGATTATTTCTTTCGCGATGCTGTCAATAAGATTCTTCATCATTTCCGTTTTCATTGTTGAACTTATCAAGCATTTCATAATACCCTTTTTCGTCAGCGGACGGGAGCAGTATTCCGTTTTCCGCACCCCATGCCTTGAAAAGGGTTAGCAGCTCACCCATCTGCGATGAGGATAGCTTGCTTGTCTCGTAATCGGTGTATTCGTTGCGCTTGCGCAGCACGTTATAATGAATGTACTGACCGAGCAACTCGCGCACTATGTCGCGTTTGCACTCCTCAAAAGAGGAGTATCCGAGTTCGTTCCGGACTATACCCACCCAGCAATGGAAGAGGGCGTTTTGCGGAAGCGTGCGCTTCTTGTGCTCTGTTATGGTAACGGCTTCACTCTTTCGCTCAATGAGTTTTTCAAGCCGCTCTCTCGCTTTTTGAGCGCCTTGTTCGTTGAGCAGGTTGAATATCATTAGAACGGAAGATTATCGCTTGCAAGCGGTGCCTGTGGTGTATTGCTCACATATGGCTGCTGCTGATACGGCTGCTGTGGTTGTGGCTGTTGCGGCTGAGCCTGTGTGGGTTGCGGTACTGGCTGCCGCATAGGCTGCTGTGAAGTGGTCACGGCTTTTGGTTGATAGGCCGCTGGAGCGACCGACAACGCAAGTACAGTAGTTATGAAACCCTCCTTACCAGTTGTCTTGTTCGTAAACTTTCTCCCGTCAAGGTAGAAGTCTACATCAACTACGGTTCCTATTGGAATGTTGTCAACAAGTCCCACCCTATCTTTGATAAGTTCAAATTCGGGCGTATTCTCGAATAGACGCTCACCCGTATACGGGTCATGGCGTGTGCAGTCAAGCACAAACTTGCGTCTACAAAACTCTTTACCTGTTGCGGTTGTGAACTTTTCGATGTTGCCAACGAACATCAATCGGCCTTTTATCGTGTTAGCCATTTTCTTCTGCGAATATTTTTTTGTCGGTTATTAAATCTTTGTTGTCGTTAAGGAATGCTGTGAAATCAGTCACGCGCTGCCTTAAAACCGGTATATCCCGTTCGGGCACATACGAGTATTCCTCCGTGTAGGTCTGGCCGTTTCGCCAGCACAGAATATTGTACTCGAAGCGGTTGACTTTCGCATCACCGCTCTCGTTCAAGCAATACGGATACACAAGATGCTGCGCATGCTCCTTAAACTTAGGGTAGCAATAGTTCCCAGTTGTTTTGATGTCGTGAACGCAGTCGGGCATCAGCTCATCAATGTACCCGTATAGTTCAACAACTCCGTTGTCGGTTTCGATGGGAGCTTTGCACAGATATTGCGTAATAGCTCCTTTGAAGTAGTCGGCAAACTCTTTCACCTGCTCGTATGGGAAAGTAAACGAGAAGCCGTCCAATTGCGCATTAAGAGCTATCGGTTGGTTGAAGCCGTTGCGTATGACCTCCACCTCCATCTTGTCTGTGTTCCGGTGCTCGACTAAGCAGTCAACCAACTCATTGAATGCCGTACCCTTGCTCGCAGCCTCACTCTTGAATGGCATGCGGTTAATGCGGCTTATAAGATTGTTGAACTGAATGTCGTGGAACTCCTCCATCGTGTGGGGCGGCATCGGTGACTGTCCCCAATAGCGCAGCCACACCTCATCACTGTTCACATAATCGTTGAACACGTCAAGAAGCGTGGCATACACTTTATAGTCAGGCTTGCTGCTCATACTCCTTTGTACTCTTATTGTACTTGATGTTCAGCGCAGCGAGTTTCTTCGCAAAGAGCTGACGAGCAACCGCCTTGCTTGTCCCAACGTGTTTGAAGTCATCGATACTGTCTGCAAACGATTTGGCCGAAGTTGGGTCTGTAATCAACTCAACCGCATCGGTAATTTCTTTTACAACTTCCGTGTACTTCTGCTGCTGCTCTTTCTTCATTGCCAGCATAGAGAAGTACGGAGCAAGCACTTTCGTTTGAATAAAGTCGTTCTTTGCAGTCGCATTACCGCTCGTGTCAACAATTTGCGGAATGTCCATAATCCCCGGCAAGTTGCATGCGTTCTTGCCCTCACTTCTGTTCGTGGGGTCGAAAGTAATCGTTCGAGTCAGCCTACCATTCTCCAATTTAGTCTCCATATATCCGAGCAAATCAAGTTCGGTTACGATTACCGAGAAGTTCTTGGCTCGGAGCATCGGTATATACACCGTATCGTCCCCGTCACGCATCACATCACGATGGGCGATATAAATCACGTTCTTGCCGAGAGAAGCGAGCGCACGTGTGAAGTTGTTAAACTCGGCATTGATACCACTCCAGTCACGGATTGACGGCTGGCGTGTTCCGCAGCGGTGGTTGATGATAAAGTCCATCATCTTTCCAGCGGTGTCAACGACTACTGTACGAAAAGCCGACAAGTCTTCCTTCAAAACAGACAAAGCATCGTTCCAGCATGTGACCTGCACGATGCCCACGCCATCAAGATGCGTTGTGTTAACGCGGCTAACGCCTCCGTCAAAGTCGAGAAGAAGAGGCTGTGGCGCGGATAGGGCCAGCGTGGACTTACCAGTACCGGCTTGGCCATAAATCATCATCTTCACCGTGGTCGGCAAAGACAATTCAGTGGATTTTTTAATTAAACTCATAGTTATAAATATTTAGTTGTTTAGAATAATTCAAAATAAAAGCGTCCGCAACACGTACGGACGCACAAATTTGAAGTGATTCACAATACCTCGCATCACTGCGAAGACATGAGATTTATCAACCAATATGGAATGTGTGCCCACTTGGGGAATCGAACCCCAATCGCCATGCCTCTGCATGGTTTGCCAACGGCCGACTAATCGCCTTGGGCAGCCAAAGAAGCCGCTGCGGCACGGCTTCAAGTCAAGAGTAGTAGAAAACAAGTGGCCGTGTGAGGAGTCGAACCCCATTTATCCGAGCACGGCCATATGTACCACCGCATCTCTGCGAAGGCACACTCATTAATCATATATGCCAATGAAATCTATAAACACACTTAATTCATAATTCAGACTATTTATTGTGCCGTCTGCGGAGTCGAACCGCAACGCCTTAAGTTAAGGCGCGAGCCGTCAAACGGCATTTGGCATTCTTCGTGTCCTCACGGATTGAAGAATGCCGTAACATAATCATAACCTCTAACTGTCTCAGATAAAAACAATTTACGCTTAACCAATATGGTCACCGCACGTGGAGTCGAACCACCAGCGCAGCCTTTTCTGCCGTGCGGTGTGATACCGCCTCGCAATCACTGCGAGGCGGAGAACTCACTTTTTGAAACTAAAACGAAATCTGATAATTACTGTATTAAAAACAAACCTTAATCTTTTATGCGCCAAACCTTGAGCAGCAGAACAGCACAAAGTGCTGCTGTCAACCAATATGGTGCGTTTGCTGCAGTAAGTGCTGCGGCTTCCGTGTCGGGATCGTCACTAAGAACCCCAGTAGCAGCGACAAACAATATCGTTGCCGCTGTCAATATAATCTTCACGTACTTCATAGGGGCTGTGCGGTGTCTCGCTCACCGCTGCGTGTCGTTAGCACTCTCACAGCCCGTTGTATAGGATAGACTGCCATTAAGCAGTCCTTGTTTGCTGTCTTGTAACTTAACCCATACGCTCTCACCGCTAAGCGGTTCTGCTTGCTCTGGTATCTCTCGCCTCTCGCTATGAAAGTGCGTTCAGCGCGGACTTGAATAAGTGTTCCGACACTTGACCGTCACACCTTTTTGGCGGTCAATGGTGCATCGTTCGGCTGCTTACGCCTCACGGAGTGATGAACTCCGTTGTATCGTTGAATCACCGCATCAGTGCGGAGATTACTTTGCTCTTCACAAACCTTATGCCGCCCCCGAGCATTATGTGGGGAAGCATATCGTGGTGTCTGTCCACCCACGACACGGACACCTTGAGGAACTTTGCAACATCCTCACGGGTCATGAACTCCTCGTTTGCGGGAGCTACTATCTTCGCCAGCTCCTCTGCAATAAGTCTTGCTTCATTCCGTGTCATAGCCGTATTATTTTTCTCTCGTCACATAGATGTCTTTGCAGCCCCTGAACTGCGAAACTCTGAACCGAAGTCCGGTGAGTTTCTTTATTGCGGAAGCGGTCTTGCGTACGCGGTTCACATCGAAGACAGTGCCTGGCAGTACGTATTCTTTGCCAATCTCCATCAGCGATAGAGTGCTCGCCACGTCAACCTTATACTGAATTTCCGCTTTTTCCATTTTTATTTGTCTATGTGATTATTTTTATATAATATTGTGAAAAATATCCGATTTTGGTACAAATGAGTGGTCGTTCAACCAACTCACAGTGCAAAATTAAACCATTTTTTTGGTACAAACAAGCATTTATACGAAATGAATGGTTTATTTAACCTTTATTGGTTATGTGCGTGCATAATGTTAATGAAATTAAAATCAATCACAATGGAACGAAACGAAATTTTTAGAAAGTTATTGAACGATAAACATCTGACACAGAGCGACTTTATGCGCAAATCCGGCTTAACAAGAAGTACTATTAGCGACTTGTTTACAGGCCGCAGAAGAATAACAGGTGACATGGTAGAGAAATTCGCAAACGCCCTCGGAAACGATGTTTACCAATACTTTTACGGAGTTGTTGTACCCCAGATTAAGGATACTGAAAATATATCCACAGAGAACACTAATCTTCTTCCCTTTTACGATACAAATTTTGCGTGCGGAAAGACTGGCGGCTTCGACATGGTATTGGAGCAGTCCAAGCCCGACTGCATGGTTAGCGTGCCCAACATCCCACTAACCGCAGAAACGTTCGTGGTGCGAGCCTATGGCCGTTCAATGATTAACCGCAACAACCCCACACGCTCCATTCCAGAAGGCGCGATGGTCGTGCTCCGCAAGAACGTGATAAAAGAATTTCAGTGGGGTGAGGTCTACGCCCTCGCCACACCCAACGGCTGCATCATCAAGAAAATAATGCCATCGACCGAAAAGGACTGCGTGAGGTGCTTTTCGTACAACACCGAAGAGCATTATGAGCCGTTCGACATCAATGTCAGCGACATCTTCGATTCCGCAATCGTGGTCGGTGTGGTATCAGCGCACCGCTGGTGATGATACCGATTTGATACTGATATTTTATAAGTAGTCCAAAACGGACTAAACAGCAACAAGTTAAATCAATCTCAAATATTCACAATAAGGATTATCGAATTTCGCACGCATAACTCTGGTTATCAGTACAAATCACAGCAGTTCAATTTATTACACGATAAGCAAAAATCGGCAAACATTGGATTTCGTTGGCAATAATAGGCATTAGCGTGCGTTATCCTGATACCAAAATGATACCTAAAAATTATGGCAACAACAAGACTCGTATTCGACAGGAAGAAAATCGCGACACTTTCGACCGCACAGAACCCCAAGACGGGATTGGTCCAAATCGAACTGACAAGCAATGGCAAGCGGCAGTTCATCACAACTGGAGTAAAAGTCTACAAAGACCAGTGGGGAGGGCCGGCCAAGATGGTCGTGCGCTCGGCATACTCGTCAGAGTACAACGGCATCATCGTTGAGAAGATGAAGCAGGTCATCGATGCAGCAGCGGACGGAAAGCCCTTAAACCTACCCAAAAAGGTTAAAAGTATGGCGATGCTGGCGGATTGGCTGGACGAAGCGGCCGGCAAAATCGCAAATAAGCGGTCAAAGAACCGCGCCAAGGCCGTTTTTCAATACGCACGTATAATTACACGTTTTGTGAAAAATATGCGCTTAGAAGCGATTTCTCTCGCTTGGGGGCGAAAATTACAGGACAAACTATTAGATCAATACGCAAGCGGGAGCGTCCGTGGTATGATGGCATTCTTGAAACAGGCGTTAAACATGGCACTGGAAGACGGCATTATCGCAAACAACCCTCTATCGACACTGAAACTCGTTCACGCTGACTATGCGCAGCGCACAATACTCACGCAGGACGAAGTGGACGCGTTCGCCAATGTGCACACCAACAAAAAAATCACCGAAACAGCAAAGCAGTTGTTCATGTTTCAGTGCTACACTGGCCTTGCCTATGCCGACGCCATCAGCCTAACACCTCAAATGTTCTCGCACGAAAACGGAAAGGTCTACATCATTCGCACACGGCAGAAGACCGGTGTACCATACCGCATCACGCTGCTTCCACCCGCGCTCAAAATAGCCGAAGCGTTCAACTTCTCAAGCCCGCAAATCTCGATTGCCGAATACAACAAAAACATCAAAAGATTAGCAAAGCTCGCTGGCATCACCAAGAACGTTTCGTCTCACACCGCACGCCACACTTTCGCCACGTGGGCGCTACGCAACGGAGTGCCCATCGAAATCGTCTCGAAAATGCTCGGCCACACCAACATCACAACAACGCAGATCTACGCCAAAATCCTCGCGCAAGATGTCGACGCACAATTCGACAAACTCGCATCATTATGCAAAACGGAGACCCAACTTCACAGCTGAATCCCCGTTCCCCGAATCGCTGTTTACAAACGTAAACTCGAATTAAACTAAAACTTTCAAAGAAGAATAAAAATTCACTTATGCAATATTTATGCGTTTTTCGCAAAAACAATATCTTCCGTATTCTTGCCCCCCATGTTCAACCTGCTGCAAAACCAGCAAATTTCAGCCTTGCCCGTGCAGACTGGTCGTTCTTTCACCTGCTGCAACTTTTCTTCACGCGTGTAGTGCACTATATTCCTTCTTGCACCTTTCTCTGCACTTATTTCCTTTTCTTTTTTTTCTTTTCTCGTAAAGGATAATATTTAAGCCATAAGCCAGAGATTGAGCTGAGGGAAGTGGGTGAAGTTATCCCCTTACCCAAGAAGACGCTTTTGCAGCTGCTTGGATTTGGGGAAACTTTCAACCTTGCACACAAGCCGTGAGCGTATCGCTTTCGGGTTGGTTCGGTGGAGGTAGGCCGAGCGTGGCTACTCTCCTTGCGGCTCTTTGAGGACTGCTCCCTCGGTGCATGATACCGCTCTCAAGTTCATGCTGCTCAACCACCGTCATTCTCTCTCGCTTGAGTGAATGTAATCCCTCACGATTTGCACGTGATTCTTTCACTGAGCAGTTTTTCACACTACGCCGAAACGTATTCTCGCCGATAAGCACGCAGTGCGGAAAAAAAGAAGAACCCCTAAGCTGACCAACTAACTTAGAAGCCCTTCTGTCTTTCGGGGTCGCCCCCGCTTAATATCTTCATAGCCATAGTGTTGGTCGTGGCATGTCGCAAAATTAGTATACATCAAACCAAAAAACAAGTATTTTGTACGAAAATTTTGGATTATTTTTCATTGATTTGATTTTTAGGTATTTACGATTGGTGTTTTTGCACAAAAAAAGACCGCCCCGCGCTTCCCAGCGTTAAGACGGCCATAGTTTAATAAAATCAAAAACAAAGTTATTCCTTTTTCCCCACACTCATGCAGTCGTTCGCCCACGTTAACCCGAAATTAACATTTTTGCATTCGTTCGCCCACGCAACCCCAGTCGTTCAACCGCACTTGCCCAGTCGTTCGTTGGGGCAAACCCACTTCACCCAGAGTGCTCCCTCGTTTTGCCGGATGGGTGCAAAATCGTTCTGCGCGGGGTGTGGGAGCCATCGACCACCAACCCCAAAGAAGTGCGATTTTGAAGTGCTTTTGGGCGCCCTCGGTGTCGTTTTGACCGCCTGTGTGCTGTGCCGGTGGGTGGCCGGTATCATCACACCGCCTTTAAGCCGCCAAATAGGCCGTTTGGGCGCGTTTTGCATCTCTGATGTGTAGTTTATTGTATCGGATATTTTAGCGGCTTAAAACGGCTTATTTGAGGCCGTTTTTTGGCGGCCGTGGAGCAAACAGGACAAAAAAAGGACTGCAAAGCGGTTATGCCTCGCAGTCCTTTCCTCGGTACTCATAAATTCCTAATCATATTCTTCGTAATCATTTGCCATCTTTATGAATTGTCTACGTGTTTTCCGTCAAGTGGTGTACCTTTCTTAATTACATTAACTTCACCAGTGTACGGATTAATGGTCGCTGTTTGGTTTTTGTAAACTAACATAATTCTACTTTTTGAAGTTGGTCGTATTCTTGAACGGAGTGCCATCCTTATGGAAGTGCTTTCCGTTCTTCTTTATGTATTCTCTGATGTTGAGGATGTTGTAAGTCTTTTGCGTAATTTGCATAATCATTATTGGGTCTTCGGTGACGTTGACACGCCAATAGTCCCCCAAACTCGAATGCATTTCCGCAAATATTTCTTCTTGTCCGTCCTCGTTCGTAGTGCTTACTATCTTTATTGTTCTTTTGCCCATATCATACAAGCATTCTCGGAAGTCCATTCATCACAATGGCTGGACGCCACGATATATTCACCCAGTTGTAATCCTCTATCTCTTCCTCCGACTTCGGATAATCGCCCTGCCAGTCTGTGAGACAGAAGAACTCTCCATCGTTCACAATGCACGATGATACAACTTCATATCCCTCTTCTGTCGTCCCACGCCAAATGTACAACGTGGCGTCCTCTTTCAGTGGGAATTCTTTAAGAATTTCGATTTTCTCGTATTCGCTACGAGACTGCTCGTATTCAGCAGTCTGTATCATATCTTTTACATCGCAATCCGGCAAGTAGTCAAAATTCTTTTGCAGGTATTGTTTTAGTTCTTTAATCTGCTCTTCAGTAGGTTCGCACTGAGGAGCCTCAAACTCGCCATCGTTGAAGTACTCTTTCCAGTGTCCCGATGATTCAGCAGAGAAGATTATGTATTCTGCAATCGAGGTGTAATGCCCCTCGATAATATATTTCGCGTTGTCTGATACGATACTTCTCACGTATTCTTTAATGTTCTTCTTCATAATAATTTTATTTAGTTGTTAATCGTTCACTTCTATCGTGTCGAGGAATTTTCTTGTGTGCTTGTCCTCCACACGATACATTTTGATGTACTTCATCGTGCACGCTATGGAGCTATGGCCCATATACATGCAGATGCGCTCGATGCCGACACCACTCAAATAGAGCATTGTCGCAAAGGTTCTGCGGGCTGTGTGGGTCGTTACGAACTTATATTTTGGCCCTACAACTACTTTGCCTCCAATCGTAACTCGTGTTTCTGCGTCAATGCCAGCACGCTGGCACGCCTCCTTAATCGTGCTGTTATACACTCCGCCATTCATTTTGTAGAGGTTGAATTGTCCTCGCTGTATGAGTTTAACCAGTCCATCGCTTGCGGGTATTGTTATCGTTTTCTTTGTCTTCTTCGCCTTGTATACAAGGTAATTTCGGCCTCGCTGTGTAACAATATTGCTTTCATCGATGCCCAAAATATCACTCATTCGAAGTCCAGTAAGGCACGATATACAGAAGCAGTCCCGTGATGCCAACAAGTGCTTATAATGCGCTACTTGATATGGCATCGCATACTTGCTCGGTGGCGCAAACTCAAAGTTGACAAGCGTGTTAACCTCGTCTTTTGTGAGCACGCACTTCTCGCATTCCTCTGCTCGTTCTTGTAATGCCCGATAAACTCGTATCGACACATCGTGAAGTACATAAAAATCTGCAATAGCTCCTCTAACGAGTGCAAGGTAGAATGCACGTGTGTTCTGAGCGAAGTCCAAATCATTCTGCATATACTTCTTGAACTTAGTTACGTTGGTTATCGACAACGCCTCCCAATTCAGAACTCGTCCGGTGGCCATGTACCATATCGAGGCAGTTCTGTCGGCTCGCCCCTCTCCATATTTTTCTGTCAGTGAGTCCAGCACTGATACATTGAAATCATCTTGGTTCATACGCTATAAAAAGAATGTGCCAAACCAACCCTGTATAAACATTGCAACGATGAGTGCAGTCGGCCCCCAAATAAGCCCAACGATTGTGGGTATAATCATGAATATGCCAAATGCGGCAAGATAGGCCAAGCAATCTCCGCCTACATCTTTCCAGTTTATATCTATCTCGTCTGTGAATGCTTTTATTAATTCTTTCAAGAACATTTTCTGTGATATTAAAATCTCCTACCTCAAAGTTAACGAATGCTTTTGGGGTAGGAGATTGATTTACATTTATTTGCTTCCTTTTAACACTTAATTACAATCAAATATTGCAATCCGATAGCCTTTGCTTATCAACTTCTGTATGTAGAAATCAAGTTGGTCGGTCTTGATTTCATAATAATGATTTCCATTGTCGTTACACTTTACGCACGACAAGTTTGCATTAGCGGCCGCTTTCGCATCTTCATCGAAACACACATAGTCGTTCTTACACCTGTATAGTTGCAGAATGTCTGGATATTTGTCTTTGTTGGCGCTTTTTGCTGCATATGCAGTTTCTAACAGCTGCTTTTCATAATAATAGTACATATCTTGCAATGTGCTCGTCAAGTCAGTCAGACCGCCATGAAATATTTCATGGCCTCCAAGCGGATAACTGCTTTCGTTTCCGTCGTAATCGTAGCAGTTTATAAACAAACAGCCATCAGGTTTTCTCAATAGAGATGTGACCCGTTCTTCTTGGGTTGAGTCCCAACCATCACTGCTTGTTATGATGAACGCTTCATATCCATCGCGCAACTCAATCTTGTTATCTTGTTGCATTTCCTCGAACAAGAATTTAATCTCTTTTATTTCTTCTTGATGAAGCTCTTGGAGTTTGTCGTAAAAATTTGTTCTTTTCATTTTAATATTCCGTTTAAGTAAATAATTTCTTCTTGTCGCAGCTGGTAGCCAGCGTTAATTTTCTTTCTTATAACTTCTTTCGCACCAGCGATTTTAACAGCCGCTTCGTGCGCTTCGATGTTGTTGCAGTCCTTATCGAGACGCAGCAATGCCATCAGTATCTCATAAAAGGAGTCCTTATACATTGCCGCCTCGTCTGCATACAGGTCTGTTATCGCTTTGTTGCACGCCAAAATCCATTCAAAGACTTTCATCTTATCCTTTTTGAATGCGTTGCAAAACTCGTATTTGCTGTGTCCTCCACATGCCATGAAGATCTCGTGTATTCTTTCAAATTCCTTGTCGGACACTTCAGTACCTGTAAGCGTCTGATAGTCTTGTTTAGTCATTGTTTTCATTCCAAATTGTTTTCGTATTCGCTATATATGGTCGCTTTGTCGGCAACCAATGGTATGTATTTCACTTCGCCAGGCCGTGGGCGTTTATACTGCCCAATAGCCTTTTGCGCTTTTATAAGTTCTCTTTTGAGGTAGGCTCTTTCGATTAATAAGTTGCTCGCCAATCTTCGTGCAACCCTCATGCCAGTGAGCCGATATTCTTCACAAAAAACATCCTTTCTTACGCCCGAAGCTCTGTAAATTGTGCGGAGTTCGGCAAATTCTTTGTCGGTAATTTGCTCGTCCCCTGTGTGCTCAATAAAATACTTCTTAGTCAACATATTCGTCCTCGTTTTGCGGAAATGGTACACCCAGTTGCCATTCCATTGCATCATACGAGCCGTGTGTCAACTCGTCCTTTATCACCTCGAATGAGAAATCATCGTACACAGCGACAACTTCATCATCTTCTAAGTTGTCAACCGCATAAAGTATCTCTATGTACTTCTTTATTGTTTGTTCAAGCGTCCATGCATCGTTCCAGTTGTCGTCCAAATACACTGAAACAACGTTGTGGAAGTAGTCGTACAACTCGTTCGGGAATGCAAACAAGTTATAGCAATGTTCGATACGCTCGTACTTGCTATAATCGTCCCAGTCGGGGCGCGGGTGAATTGCATCGCACCACACACCTAAGTCGTTCCAATAATCTTGGCCGGCCCTGCGTGTGTACATATGCACCTCGCTGTGAATACTCTTTGCATAATCTTGGGCTTCCGACAAAGTTAAGAAGTCCGTGTAAACGTAATCACTTAAATTGGTTCTCATATCGTTTTATTTTAATGGTTTAATTACTCCATCGTTGTCGGCCCAGTTTTGTACCAAGCCACACGCTTTTGTCACATCATTCTCGGTGTAGTCCACATCGAGGTGTGGCTCCTCGATTGTGAGGTGAAGTTCTACCTCGGTTTCTTCACCACAGCCATTCCAGCTGTCCCAAAGGACAACCCAGAACTTGCCATCTAATTGCACTTTATGGCACTCTACAAAGTCTTTGGGGTTGCACATGAAGTAAATGCGCAAACCGCTGAAGATTCTATCGCCATCTTCGACAAACTGTCCCGTAGCGATGTCATCGAACGCTGAGACATCAACGCCAAGTGCTTTGGCAAACTCGTTCAGTGTCCGATAATCCTCGTTAAGCAGCTGCACATAGCAGCACACAGGGAGCGACTTCTCAAACATTTCGTTCACGGGGTCGCTTTCATTGTGGTCATAAAGCCAATCAATGATTTCTGATTCAGCTTCCTCGAAAACTTTCTTGGGTATTCCGTTCTGCTCCATATCGAACAGAAGTTTGTCGATATAGGCACTTATCGTTTCGTTCTCATCGTATGAGAACATTAGCGCATAAAACGGGTGAAAAGTCCGTGCTTCAAACGCGAAGTGCAACACGTCCTTGTTCTTACTTAATGTGTCCCATTCGATAGGGCACAAGTCCACGCATTGTGGGAGAATTTCTTTAATTCTTTCGTCCATAAGACTTGTTTTAATTGGTTAATAAATTAAATAGGCCACGGCAAAGGAATCGAACCTTTGCACTGCTCCAAGCCGTGGCAAAATGGTTTAGGCGTTTTCTCTTTCGTAGCGGTCTATTACTTCGCCTAATAGGTCCTCAAAGTCGTATGCGAGGCCAAATAACCCAATGCTATCCAAGAACCATTGGGTGCAGTAGTCTCTGAACTTGTTGGCTTCATCGCTATCTTCACCAGCGTCCAACAATGCAAGAGACTTTTTGAAGTCGCCATCGTAATCGCGACTTATATTGCCAAAGTTTCCAACTATTGAGTGGTCGCTTTGGTGCAGATATTCACCCATTTCTTTGTTTATTTGTGCCACTTTAGATGGTACAAGTTCATTGGTGATGTACTCCTCATCGATATAGTAATCTTGTAGCGCAGCCTTCTCCTCTTCTGTGCCGTATAGGTTAAATACCCAGATGAAAGCATCTGAGATTACTTTGTTCATTCGGATGTTGTTGATGTAGTACTTCATAGTTGTATAATTTATTTGTGATAGAATACGTAATTTGTTGTTGTGTCGTAGTCCCATTCGCATTGACTACGCCACTTCTCCCAATCGAAGCAGTCTCTTAAGATGTCGGGTACGGTGTACTGGTCAAACATCTCGTCGGCAAGCATATCGAAGTAGTCATTGGGGTTCCCCTCGTATGCAAAGCGGTCTAATACATCTTGCATATCGACTTCTTCGTATATCTCCTCCCAATACTCACCGACAACTTCCTGCTCGTGCTCGGTGAGTGATAAGAACTCCTTCAGTTCATCGAAGTCCTCGCGGCTTATCATACTCTCTGAATAGAACTTCTTAGGGAAGTTCATAAAGTCGTTAAGCATGAACTCTGGGTCATCTTCGTCAATGTGCAAAACTTTGCACATCTTCACAAACTCATCGTAGTCCGTGAATTGGTTCAAATCGAGCCACTTTCCTACGAGTGCCCCGTTGTTGTATTTGCCGTAAGTGCCGACCCAAACTTGGGGGGAGGCATCGTCTTTGGCTACGTAATTCTGTAGCTCTTCTTTTGCTTCCTCGATGCTCGCAAAGCCTAACTGCTTTGCATGAGCTGTCATTTTTTCAAGTTTCTTTGTCATAAGTCCTTGCTTTAATTGGTTAATAAACTTCTTAGTGCCCCGTCCAGCCTCGAACTGGAGTGCTTGTCGTTGGCAATCACGGGGCTATCGAAATGCTTAGAACTTAGAGGCGTTCTTCTTTATGTCGGCCACCAGCACGTAGCAGAACACTACGCAGAAGACGGCCAAACATATTGTCATCGTTACCCACACAATCGTGGGCAACTCTAATTCAGCTATTTGTGCAACTCCTGCAACCATTAACAGGGCACACATTAACACACATAATCCGGTGAAGTTTTTCATCGTGTGGCCTCCTTTCGAGCGTTAAAGTTGTCCCACCACGCTTGGATTAAATATTCAAGCGTGAACTCGTCTTCTTGTTGGCCCTCAAAGCCGAAGTCAAAAACATTTGCAAACACCTTATTTCGGTACTTCCACGCTTCCGACAACGAGCAACAGAAGATAGTTCCGCACTCATTGTTGAGTTCTTGGCCGTCATACAACCAAGTTGTATAGCCCCCGTGGAGGTCGGCCTCTTGAATTATAAATATTTGGACTTCATTGTTAAAGCCCGTGGCCTCTTTATCCTTGCCGTATGCAAGTATGGCCTCGATAAATTCTTTCTTCTTCATACTTATTTTTTTGAAGTTAAACATATAGCGAACGCAGTGGGAATCGAACCCACTTACAACCATTGCGCTCAAGTTGTTCGTTCGTGCAAGCCCAAATCGTTCAACCGCACGAACCCAAGTCGTTCATCTGCACAAACCCAACTTCACAGGTGCAAACCTCAAAAACCCGGAACACGTGTAATTGTACTTCATTAACACTGTTGGGCGTCTTCGATGGCACGGGGTGCTCGATGGCACGGGGTGCTCGATGGCACGGGGTGCTCGATGGCACGGGGTGCTCGA
>ERZ808262.240-NODE-240-length-36080-cov-29.506037_pt1 | contig 36080 bp, 29 predicted proteins | sample MGYA00520895_ERZ808262 | MGnify/ENA primary metagenome ERZ808262 (study PRJEB31516, sample SAMN03275588) | gut metagenome | biome: mammalia-associated habitat; material: feces | host: Papio cynocephalus | place: Kenya | collected 2012-08-02 ... | reverse complement strand
ACAGCGGTATCGACACATCGCCGACACTCAGCGTGTACAGTGGCACGTCAAACTCGCAAGCTCCCGTAAGCATAGCCGGTGCCGGCATCTCAGCCTGACGGATTGCCCGCGCCTGAGGGCTCTCGGGCCACACCCCGCTCTCCTGCCACGGCACCGTCACCGCGCCGCGCACGACTGCCGCCGCGAGCATCGCTCCTGCCAAAAGTCCAAATCTCCGTCTACCGCTCATATCCTACTCTCGGATTTAGAATTTATTCAATCCTCTCAGTAATTCTTTCAAGGAACAACGATATACAATCTGTTTACCGCCGGAGATACATCGGAGCTGTTTATGCCGACCATATAACGGCCTGACGGCAATGACGGCAGATCTGTCAATACAATATCTTGTTCTTCATCATCGCCGTTAATTCGGACTGTCTTGCTATAATACGGTATACCGTCAAGGCTGCCGACACTAATGGCGATGGTCAAATCCATACGCGAAGTCAATGTAACATGGAGACTCCCGGCGGCATAGTATGCCCGGGCGTTATTGATTACAGATTCTACCTCCCTCAAATTATCTTTCGGGCGCGCCAACGTCTTAATCTCGTCAGAGGCGAGAGTATATAGCGAGGACACGGCATCAATCTCACGGCCGTCGACGGCAAATCGTGAAGACGTATTTGTTTGCACGGCAATCGGCATCGTATAATTGTCCGGCACATACCAGCGATAACGTGTCACCGTATAGATTTCGAGACTGTCGCGAACCGCATCCGGGAGCGACGAAAACACATCACCTGAGATGTCGGCAGTATATCGGCGAGATTCTATCGTCAGCAATGCATCAATGCTGTCCGGTCCTGACACTATTATGCCGGGTTGAGGCTGGGTTGTACAATAAATGCCCTTCTCAACGATATACATATTGTTGCAATAACGACCGTGAGCCGAATAATCACGAATATTTTTTCCACGACTATGTGCGCCGGACAAGCTCAACGATGCCGCACAATCACCGAAAGGCAGCAAGGCCGATGTATAGCACAGAGAGTCAACAACAATATGCATTTGCGCTGTCTCCTCGCCAATCCATATCATCTTGGAGCCATCAACAAGATAGCGCATACGCCGCCCGTCTATAATTTCAGACACAATAGTACGGACACTATCTCCGTAATGCACAGTTGTTGAGACATATCGCGGAGCAAGACTTAGCCCGGCTTTGTCCAAAGTCGACACGTCAGACAAATTCCACAGCGAAGCGCGTTCGGGCTCGGTCAGTCCCCCTCCATGGCATACAAACCGGCTTTTGGCGACACCCGAAGATGCCCACCCATAATCCACTATGAGTGTCAGCAAAATTGTGGACAAGCATCGTAAATATGTCATGGCGTTGAAAGTCGGCGTTAAGTCATCCTCAAAACAATCATAAAGGGCTGATTGATGCGCAGATAATGCACATCACAAATATACTAACTCTTTTTATTCATAGCAATCATTCTACTGTTAAAAATATTTAACAAGAGGGTGCAACAAAATAACCTATGTATAGAGTTCTATTGCTGTCCGATAAGACCTCTTTTAGTCAGATTAAATAGTCATAGCTGACAGCCATTGCAGGGGTCAGCACATTATATTTACAATCTTAAAGAGAACGCCGAGTGTCGAAATCCGAACAAGAAGTGCTTACGTCCTCGTACTTGATTATAGCGTTATTTACGATGAATGGCGCGACGGTCTGTAATCACGATGTCTACCGGGACATCATTCTCGTCATAGGGAACTTCGTCCATCAACTGGAAGTCATAAGCAACGCCGACCTTGACGGCACGCGTGCCGCGCAATAGTCTGTCATAATATCCTCGGCCTCGCCCTACTCGATTACATTTTCGATCGTATGCCACAGCCGGGACCACCACCATATCAATGGCATCCATCTCAACGGTATCGGCACCCTCAGGTTCTTCGATAAGGAACGCCCCGAGACTTAGACGAGATCTATCGTATGGCAAGATTTCGAGGTCGGCGCCATTGACACGCGGCAAAAAGAAGTGTTTGCGCTCATGCCATTTGTCCAAGAAGGCATGTGTGCTTATTTCGTCCGGCAACGAGTGATACATCAATATGTTGTCAGCCATCATAAAGGCGGCCGAAGTTTCAAGTCGAGCAAATGCTTGCTCTGCGGCCTCGGCTTGCTCGGTCGCTTCAAGCAAAGCTTTCTGCGCCTTGACAAGGCGTCGTATGTCACTCTTATCCATATCTCAAACTCTATTTTATTAATTAAACGTTATAGTCTTTGGCTATTATTTTATAGGGAAATTGGCTTCGCCCGAATGCATCAGTTTCACAGCCTTAAGCACGTTGGGGTCTTGACGTCCGGTAATAATGTAATATGCCGGAATACCGAGGATGTCACGTGCTATAAGAGCTTGCAACTGGTTGATGATGAGCTTGCGCGAAATATTGATGTAAAACCATCGAGCAGGTACGCCGTTTTGGGCGGCGTAGTAGACAAACGAGCCCAGAAGGATGTCGTCCGTCGGAAGTTTACGCAGCAGTTCGTCCACGTTCTTGGATTTGACGAGTGTGGAACGATTGAGGTCGCAGTACTCATAGGCAAAGCGCTGCATGATACCATTTTGGAATACCTTTACAAAGTATCCGGTAACTCCGGTAGTATCCGAGGGCATAAATATGTCCGGCATGATGCCACCGCCGCCGTAGACAGTGCGACCGGTACCGGTCTTGTACATCAGCGAGGTGTCAAACTTGGTGGAATCGGCGGTCTGCATCTCGCCGTTCTGCCAACGTTCGTATATCTCGTATTCGTAATCCTCGTTTTTCCCGGGTCGGTATTTTTTCTGTATACAACGGCCCGAAGGTGTATAGTAACGCTGCACAGTCAGTCGTATCTCAGAGCTATCGTTGAGCAAAATCTGACGCTGTACAAGGCCTTTGCCAAAGGTGCGACGCCCCAGCAACAATCCTCGATCATTGTCTTGTATGGCGCCTGCGAATATCTCGGAGGCCGAAGCGGAGGTTTCGTCGATAAGTACTATCACACGTGCCTTCTGGAAGTCTCCGTTGCCATCGGAGATGACTTTCTGGTCTTGCTCTTCGTGGCGGCCGTGGGTCTGTACTATCAGCTTGCCTTCGGGCAGGAATTCATTGACCATCAGTATAGCAGGCTCCATATATCCGCCGGTATTGCCTCGCAGGTCTATGACATAATCTTTGGCGCCCTTGGCCCGTAATTTATTAAGTGCATCCAAGAATTCGCCGTAAGTCGAGCGTCCGAACTTATTGACTTTCACAAATCCCGTGGTACGGTCAAGCATATATGCTGCATCGATGGTGGTCACAGGGATATTTCCTCGCTTGACTTTGAAGGTCAAAGGGCGCGAAGCACCGGGGCGCACGACACCTATGGTGACATTAGATCCGTCTTTGCCTCGCAAATAGCGGAACACCGAGTCGTTGGTGATACCTACCGAGGCTATACAGTGCCCGTTGACACTGACAATACGGTCGCCGGCCATCATACCTACTCGCTGTGCAGGACCGCCGGAAATAATCTCGACAACACATACCGTGTCATTGTAAATCTGGAATTGTATGCCCACGCCACTAAAGTAGCCCTCAAGCTCGTCCGGTCCGGCATTCTTCTCTTCCAGCGATATGTACGCCGAGTGCGGATCCAAATTGGATAATATCGATGGCAACGACCGCTCTATAAGGCTGTCAAGGTCGACACTATCCACATATTCGCGGTTAATGATGCCGAAGAGTTCCTGTAACTTAGCCTCTCCTGGGGTCAATGCGGCAGGCTTATTGATAAACCAGCCCAGCCATAGTCCTGCGGCAAAGGTAAAGCTCAGTATCAGAGGAAACAGCAGCTTGGTTTTTTCAGATAATTTCATCTCCGAATTCTATAATCTTATTAGATGTGCACGTAAGTGCGTGAAGTCTTAATTTACAATCGCGTCAGCACGACTGCTCAATGGGTATGTGCACACATTCGATACCGGCGCGTTCCAGCAAGTTGATACCATCATGCAACCTATAATTTTCGGAATAAACCACACGTTTAATTCCGGCTTGGATGATGAGCTTGGAACACTCGAGACAAGGAGACGAAGTTACGTAGAGCGTAGCCCCGTCACTTGAATTATTGCTGCGCGAAACTTTGGTGATGGCGTTGGCCTCTGCATGCAATACATAGGGCTTGGTCACTCCAGTTTCGTCTTCGCAAACGTTTTCGAAGCCGGAAGGTGTACCATTGTATCCGTCCGAAATAATCATCTGATCCTTAACGATGAGGGCGCCGACCTTGCGCCGATGGCAGTATGAGTTCTCGGCCCAAATGGATGCCATACGTAGATAACGCAAATCGGACTGATGTTGTTTGTCGGATGAGTTTTCTTTGTTCTGCGACATTGTGTGTATCGTGAGAGGAGTGGTTAGCGGTGAGAAAGAGGAATATCTTATTGAATGTCTGTCAATTGTTGTTTCTAGTATATATCGTCTCTACAATATCATCTTTGAGTATCGGCAACATTGTGTTGTGACTTGTTTAGTGCAGCTATATAGTCGCGTGCCGACTGAAGTGTCTCGGGACGACCTACGTCATACCAATGTGCCTCGGCGGGTACTATGTATCCGCGTATGTCACGCTGTCGACACATACTTACATATGCCGGTGTAATCGAGAACACGCCGTCACACGACATTTGCCGTCCGTACTCGGCGAGATCGGCCAGAACCGATGGCCGTATGACGTGTATACCTTCAAAAGACATTGGTATATCGTACGTCGTAGGGATATATCCCTGAGGTCGGCTTTCGATAATATGACCATCCTCATCGGTATGCGTCCATCCGCGAAGACGAAGTGTCTGATCATCAAAAAGCAAATGGCGTGCCGAGACACGCGCTTGCACAGCCATCGTAATAGCTGCACCAGTACGGCAATGACATTCGAGTATACCACTCAAGTCTATGTCACTGATAATGTCAGCGTTATGCACCAATACCGGAGCATCTCCCTCGAGATAGCGCATTGCGTGCACCAGTCCCCCACCCGTGTCAAGCAGCCTGTCACTTTCGTCACTGACATGTATCGTGACACCTTCGGGGGTATTTGCCTGCAAATATGCCTCCACTTGAGATGCAAAATGGTGAACGTTGACGGTAATGTCGTTTATGCCTATGGCGACAAATCTGTCAATGACACGCGCCAAAGCCGGACGTCCGCAGACATCCACCAAGGCCTTGGGATGTTCCATGGTGAAGGGCCTCAGTCTCGTCCCCAGACCGGCGGCAAAAATCATTCCTTTGGCATATACGCTCATATGGGCATAAATGTTTGCTCGATATTCTGTTCGCGGTGCTGCAGCTCAACCTTGACGTTGAATTCCTTATTGATATGTTCGGCCAAGTGTTGCGCCGAGTATACCGAGCGGTGACGTCCGCCGGTACATCCGAAGGCAACGGTCAGCGAGGTAAAACCGCGCTCGACATAGCGCTTGACGGATGCGTCCACCAGTGCATAGCAGTGCTTGAGAAATTCGGTAATCTCGCCATCGTCTTCCAAGAATTCTATGACCTCTGTATCTAAACCTGTAAATTGCTTATAGCGTTCATATTTACCGGGGTTGTTTATTGCGCGGCAGTCAAAGACATATCCGCCACCATTACCGGTAGAATCATCGGGTATACCCTTCTTGTACGCAAAGCTGAATACGTGTACCGTAAGCGTGCGCTTTTTCAGCTCGTCACTGAATTGATTGAGTCCTACCAGGCGATGCAACACCTCGGTCAGATAGGGATACTCGGGATAGGGCTCATCGAGGAGACGACGCAAGTTGGCTATAGCGTAAGGCACGCTTTGCATAAAGTGCGGCTTTTTCTCGAAATATCCGCGAAAGCCATAGGCACCAAGCACCTGAAGGGTACGGAACAGCACGAAGTGGCGCAGTTGCTCATGGAAGTACTCTGTATCTACCGGCTTATATTTGCGCAAGGCAGCAATATACTTGTCTATAAGGTCATCGCGCAAGCTTTGCGGAAATCCGGCCTTGGCCTGCCATAGGAAAGACGCCACATCATAGTAGAACGGGCCTCGTCGTCCACCCTGGAAGTCGATAAACCACGGCTTGCCATCGCGTATCATTACGTTGCGGCTTTGGAAATCACGATACATAAAGGTGCTCGAATTGCTGCGCATAAGCACCTGAGCCATGGCTTGGAAATCGTCTTCCAGAAGGTTCTCATCAAATTCGAGACCAGTAGCTTTGAGAAAACAATACTTAAAATAGTTGAGATCCCACATGATGGAACGCACATCAAATTGGGAGGACGGATAGCATTGGCTAAAGTCCAGGCCGACAGCGCCGTTGAATTGAATATCCGGCAGCAATTGTATCGTCTGCGTCAATAAGTCTCGCTCGGCATTGGAGAACGATGATGTCAGACGCCCTTTTTCGATGGCGTTGAACAGCAGGGTGTCTCCAAGGTCTTCTTGGAGATAACTCATTTTGTCATCAGACACGGCCACAACACGTGGTACGGGAATGCCCCGTTGTGCAAAGTGGTCGGCCAGGTACAAAAATGCTTCGTTCTCCGGTCGGCAGGTGCCGATGACGCCTATCAGCGTAGGATTGCCCCGCAGACGGAAATATCGACGGTTGCTACCGGAAGATGCCAAGGCCTCGGGTGCGCCCTCAGGCGATGTTCCGGTATACTTGATGTAAAGTTGTATTAGAATATTGGGATCCACGATGGTGTATGGTTAATTGGCTAAATCATTTATAAACTTGATGCGCATCAGGCGCAGCTCATCCTCGGTGTATTCGCCGTCAAAATATTTGAAAGCCGCCTCTATCGAATCGCTTTCGCTATGACGGAAGTATTCAAAAATCTCGTCCTGCATATCCTTGTCAAGTATTTCGTTTATGTAGTAGTCGACATTAATCTTAGTACCGGAATATACGATAGTTTCTATCTCGGAGAGGAATTCACCGAAGTCCATACCTTTGGAGGATGCAAGGGCATCAAGATCTACCTTGCGGTCAATGGCTTGAATTATTGAAATCTTGGTCTGCGACTTGTTGGGTATGCTGCGTACGCGTATTTCATCGGGGCGCTGAATGTCATTAGCCACGACATGAGCGCGAATGACATCTACGAATGCCTGACCATAGCGCTGGGTCTTGCCGGCGCCGACGCCTATGATATTTTGCAGTTCCTCAAGCGTCGTGGGATAAGTGGTGGCCATGGCTTCAAGCGATGGGTCCTGGAAGATGACGTACGGCGGCAGCGACATCTTGCGTGCAATTTCCTGACGCAGGTTGCGCAGCATGGCGAATAGTTCCGGGTCGGTAGCCGATGTACCGGATATGGACTCCGAAACGTAATCGGCGCTGCTTAAGTCGTTGTCTTCCGTAATTTTGAACGAATGCGGATGCAGCAAAAACTCCTCACCGGCAGTCGTAATCGACAGAAGGCCGAAATTTTCGATGTCGCGCCAGATGTATCCCTCCATTATGGCCTGACGTATCACGGTCATATAATAGCGCGTGTCATGCTCACGATCGATGCCGAAAGCCTCAAGTTCCTGATGATTATAGCTCTTGATATCGGCTGTCACGCGGCCACGTACAATATCGATGATATGCTCGGGCTTGAATGGTGCGGCCACGATTTGCATCACTTCAAGGACGTTGAGCAAGCTGTCACAAGCCTCTACCGGCGTCTTGGGATGAATGCAGTTGTCACAATTGCCGCAGTTGTCACGGTCGTATTCCTCGCCGAAGTAGTGCAGCAGTGTACGACGCCGACATACCGAGCTTTCGGCAAAAGCGGCCGTCTCGGCCAGTAATTGACGCCCTATTTCCTGTTCGGACAACGGCTTGCCCTGGATAAACTTCTCCATCTTGCGCAAGTCCTTGGGCGAATAGAAGGTTATACACCTGCCCTCAAGTCCGTCGCGCCCGGCACGTCCGGTTTCTTGATAGTATCCTTCTAGCGACTTGGGCATGTCGTAATGGATGACGAAGCGTACATCCGGCTTGTCTATTCCCATACCGAAGGCTATGGTAGCTACGATTATATCCACACGCTCCTGCAAAAAGGCGTCTTGATTGGCCGAGCGTTTGGCCGCATCCATACCTGCATGGTAGGGCAAAGCCTTGATGTCGTTGACGCACAGCAATTCGGCCAATTCTTCGACCCTCTTGCGACTCAGGCAATAGATAATTCCACTCTTGCCCGGGTTGGACTTGATGTATCGGATGATATCGGCATCAACGTTGCGCGTTTTGGGGCGTATTTCGTAATAGAGGTTGGGACGGTTGAACGATGACTTGAAAAGCGCCGCATCGGTCATTCCGAGATTTTTCTGTATGTCATGCTGAACTTTGGGGGTGGCCGTAGCCGTGAGCGCTATCACCGGACGCACTCCTATCTCATTGATAATAGGCCGTATCCGACGATATTCGGGGCGAAAATCGTGTCCCCATTCCGATATGCAATGCGCTTCGTCTATGGCATAGAACGAGACGTTGACACTCTTGAGAAACTCGATATTTTCTTCTTTGGTGAGCGATTCGGGCGCCACGTACAGCAGCCGTGTACGGCCGGCGATGATGTCATCCTTGACTGCTTCTATGGCACCACGGCTCAACGATGAGTTGAGAAAATGGGCTATGGTATTATCGCCACTGTATTGACGCATGGCATCCACCTGGTTTTTCATCAGCGCTATCAGCGGCGAAATGACCACGGCCGTACCCGGGCACACCAAGGCCGGAAGCTGGTAGCACAGCGACTTACCGCCACCGGTGGGCATCAGCACAAAGGTGTCACGCCCTTCCAGAAGGCTCATAATGATGTCCTCCTGACGGCCTTTGAACTTGTCAAAGCCAAAGTACTCTTTCAGTACCTGCGTGAGCTGTTGTCGTGTAACCATTGCTGCTTTGCGTTATATGATGGATACCGAGGGATGTCTCGCTTTTCGTAAAACCGTATGGCCTTATACAATTATGAGTACTACGATTCGGAAGCGAGATATGCCTGCGCTCGGTTGATGCGCTCGAGAGCATAGTCGCGGGTGACGACAAAGGTCTTGACTCCTTTGCCGGGGGTTTCGAACATGGCATCGGTCATGACCGTTTCGACGATGGAACGCAGACCGCGAGCTCCAAGCTTGTACTCTATGGCCTTGTCTACAATCAGGTCAAGGGTGTCTTCGTCAAAGGTCAGCTTAATACCATCCATTTCGAACAACTTGACATACTGGCGTATGATTGCATTCTTAGGCTCGGTGAGTACTCGGCGTAAGGCGTCACGATCCAACGGCTCGAGATGTGCCAGCACCGGTAGTCGTCCGATAATTTCGGGTATCAAACCGTAGGAGCGCAAGTCCTGAGGTGCGACATAGCGCAGATAGTCGTCCTTGTCTATCTTGCGGCGCACACCGTCGGTGGCGTAGCCCACGACATGCGAGTTCAGTCGATGAGCAATCTTCTGCTCGATACCTTCGAAAGCGCCGCCGCATATAAAGAGGATGTTCTTGGTGTCTACCGGAATCATCTTTTGCTCCGGGTGCTTGCGTCCGCCTTGGGGCGGAACATTAACTATCGAACCCTCAAGCAGCTTGAGCAGCCCTTGTTGCACGCCCTCGCCGCTGACGTCGCGCGTGATCGAGGGATTGTCGCCCTTACGTGCGATCTTGTCTATTTCGTCTATGAAAACGATGCCGCGCTCGGCCGAAGCGACATCGTAGTCGGCGGCTTGCAGCAGGCGTGTGAGCAGGCTCTCAATATCCTCGCCCACATATCCGGCCTGTGTCAGGACAGTGGCATCGACTATGGTGAAAGGCACATCGAGCATACGCGCGATAGTGCGAGCTATCAACGTCTTACCCGTGCCCGTGGGGCCTACCATAACGATATTACTCTTTTCGATGTCTACATCATCTGTACCCTTGGGCTGAGACAGACGCTTGTAATGGTTGTATACGGCCACAGACAGCACCTTCTTGGCATCGTCCTGACCTATAATATATTGGTCAAGGAAAGCCTTGATAGCGGCAGGTTTGGGCACTGCGTCCATATTAATGGCCTCGGCCTTGGCCACGCCTTTGCCGTCATGGCTGATCGAATTGCGATACTCTTGCAGCATCCCGTGGATGCTGTCGACGCACTCGGCACATATATATGCGCTCTGATCTGCGGACGGGATAATCACCTCACTCATGTCCGAGGGTCGTCCGCAAAACGAGCACACTATCGTCTTCTTTTTCTTACTATTGTTATTATTGGCTGGCATTTGTCGTGTTTGATTGATTATTGAGCCTTATTCAAAGGCCCGTAGAAGGATGTGAATACCGCGAAACTTGTCGCCGTAAGATCTGCGACCATTGGCCACGACTACGACCTTGCCTAAATAGCACTTATGGCCGGATGTCGCGCCGAGGTCGTGAAAAGCGCATTACTTCTTCTGGCGCACCAGCACGCGGTCAATCATACCATAGGCATTGGCCTCCTCGGCTGTCATCCAGTAGTCACGATCACTATCGGCCTCCACTTTCTCGTAAGGCTGACCCGAATGTTCGGAAATGATATTATACAGCTCCTTCTTGAGCTTCTGGATTTCGCGCGCCGTAATCTCGATATCCGAAGCCTGGCCCTGCGCGCCACCCATAGGCTGATGAATCATCACTCGCGAGTGACGCAGCGCAAAGCGCTTGCCCTTGGCTCCGGCCACGAGCAGCACGGCAGCCATAGATGCCGCCATACCGGTGCATATCGTAGAAACATCGCTCGAAATATACTGCATAGTGTCATAGATGCCAAGACCGGCATACACACTACCGCCGGGCGAGTTGATATAGATGCTCACATCCTTACCGGGGTCGGAGCTGTCGAGGTACAACAACTGGGCCTGTATCACATTGGCCGTATAATCGTCCACTTGCGAACCCAAGAAGATGATACGGTCCATCATCAGGCGCGAGAAAACATCCATTTGCGCCACGTTCAGTTGACGCTCCTCGATGATTGTCGGCGAGATATATCCGGCAGCAGCGGTAATGGCCGCATTGGATGCCTGCGACGTATACTGATCCAGGGCAAGGCCGTTCATACCAAGATGATGCACGGCATAATTACGGAAATCATTGTTATTCATATCGTTGTAAGTTTTTATTAATTCGAGCTAAAGCCTCGGACGCGATATTGCGACCGGAGGTACAGACCGAGGACACACACTTCCTCGTTCCATATTACGAAATTAAGCATTTTTTTTCATTCCGCCAAATTTTAACCTTCCCATTGCACAAAAAAATCTACGGTATATTCAATCTATAGATCATTCCCTTCTAACTTCACCACTACAGCACACTAACTTCGCACCGTATCCATTCAGGCTCTTTTTGGCTTATGGCGACTGTTTTTCTAAATCAAATAACATCTTTTATCTGCACAATTAATATAATAATTGGCTTTTATTCACTAATTTTGTCGGACATTCGCACAAAACCCTCTAATATTGTTTTTATGAGTAAAAGACAGAGCAATATCGAACTGTTGCGCATCATTTCAATTTTCTTGATTATGGTTGTGCACGCCACATATCTCACTTTCGGGACTCCTACGCCTCAAGAAATTCAGGTTAAGCCTATCGGTAGCTTTTTCTTTATTGGATTGGAGAACATAAGCGTGATTTGCGTAGACATATTTGTCTTAATATCAGGTTGGTTCGGCATACATCCCAAGGTAAAAAGCATTGGCGGGCTTTTATTCCAATGCGTCTACTTCGGCCTGATTATGGCCATCCTATTCGGACTTACCGGAATACAACCACTGGGAGCGACAACACTCGCAAAATGCGTAGTCAACTACCCGCATTTTGTTATGTGCTATATTGTCATGTATCTTATGACCCCAGTACTCAATGCCTTCGTTGAGCGCGCTTCACGCATCCAATTTCGTAATATGCTTATCGGCTTTTACGTATGGGCCTTTCTCTTCGGGTGGTTTCTGCATACCGACAACGGCTTTGCCGGTGGAAACTCCGCCTTATCCTTCATAGGTCTTTATTTACTAGCAAGATACATTCGAATTCATTGCATCTTCCCGTCTCAGCTGCAAAAAGCACGCATTTGGGGTATAATTTGGTTCGCCACAGTGCTGATTGTAACTACTACCGTATGGGCAAGCTCATATTTTGGATTCAGCCTCAAGGTTTCGAACGTCTTGCTCAACATGACCACCTCGTATCTATCTCCCAACGTAATACTTGCTGCAGTATCGCTTCTCTTGTGTTTCGCACATATCCAATTAAAGTCAAAAGCCGTCAATTGGATCGCCGCATCCGCATTTGCATCCGTACTTACTCACGGCTACGCAATGAACGATGTATATATACCTCTAATTCAAGACTTATACAAAGTTTCTCCGCTTGTCACGTTTCTATGCGAAGCCGTCGGTATCATGCTAGCCTACCTTATTGTCAGTGTTGTTTTGGACAAACCACGCATGTACCTATGGGGAAAAGTATACCCCCACCTTGATCGATGGGTCGTATCACGTTTTAGACGATAGCGAAATTACCACCCATCAGACACACAAAACCATGCCCGAAGCAACATATCCCATTAAAACTTTTGCAGAACTGCGGATGTATATTGCCGCAGACATGTTCCGCTACATGACATCTACAAGCGCCAAGGCATTCCTCCGCGCATGGTACATTGCCGGATTCAGGTATACATTCTTTATGCGCTGCTGCCGCTACTTAAGCCACAGACGCCGGCATCGGCCGATATTTTGGATATGCCGCATAGCCCTACGACACTATTCGGTCAAATACGGGTTTCAAATTCCATGGCAGACAGACATCGGTCCGGGACTTATGATTGGGCACTACGGCTCGATTATCATAAACCCTAACAGTCGTATAGGCGTCAACTGCAACCTTTCGGTCGGAGTCCTTATGGGACTGACTCATGACATTGAGCGCCACATGTTCTACTATCCGACGCTCGGACATCGCGTCAGCCTCGCCAACGGCGTAAAAGTCATCGGCAACGTCCACATAGCGGACGGAGCTGTCGTGGGAGTCGGAGCAGTCGTCACGACCGATCTCGATGAGAACGCCGTAGCCGTTGGCATCCCCGCCCGCGTGATTTCCCACTCCGGCAGCGCCGCCTACGTCGGCTCCTTCCTCCCCGCCACCATTTCTCTGATGGAAGAAGCAGCAAAGACATCGAATTAAGTCGACTCCACTTGATTTGAAGCCGGTAAAGGCCGCTACGACTTGCGTATGATTAGCGCTCGGCTATATCTCCGTACATCTTCATAACCGAATCGCACCACGCATCCGACGTGTATTTAGCCCGATTCCTTGCCGCCGTAACCGCCGTATCATAGGCCAACATCTCCCTATCCATTGACAAAAAGGCTTCTATCTTATCTGCCAGATCTCTCGCATCAAGGCTCTTGAAAAGCATCACGGACGGATTTCCGGCATTCCACATCGTACCGGATATATCGCTTTGTATCACAGCAAGACCATATAGAGTGGCTTCGCAGAATGCATACGAGAATGTTTCGTGCTGAGCTGCCGAGATGAAGCAATCTGCGCCATCAAATATACGTACTATGTCTTCATTCTGCTCTATTGGCTCAAGCCATTTGGGCAATGCAACACCTTGCCCAAAGACCCGCGAAAAGACATCTTGGGAGTCCGTGCCGACAACCACACGTAACAATGCCTCGCCGGGTTTCAAGCGTCCGGAGTCATAAAGCATCTTAAACGCATCAAGAACTATGTCCATACGTTTTGATGTATTGCGACCGCCCAAGCACACAAAACGACGTATACCATCGTCTTCCGATGTCCAATCTTTAGTCTTATATATACGGGAGATGTCAATACCGTTTGGCAAGACTATTGACCTCTTGAAACGACCGTGAAAACGATGTACAAAAGCATCCACCTCCCGGCTTACGCCTATGGTGTACACCCGGCTGCGCAACGTAGGCAAACAATAATGACGGAAGAAGCACCAGCGTTGATACAAGGCCTTGAGTATATTGGGCTGATAGGATAAATGGTCATGCAGATGCCATACCACAGGGATGTCACGTCTACTACGACGTATGGCTTTGCATACAGCCTCATCATAGCCCTCAAAGTGCGTATGCATCAACACTTTGCCTTTATATTTTTTTATAATTGTCTCTATGTCGGCTACACCGGCTTTCCCCGGCAAAACTGCATAAACCTTATGCACAGACGCAAAATCCTCAAACCATGCACAATCACGAGCCTGAGGCGGAAAGACATATACCATCCTGCCTCCGGCTTTTGCAAGTCTCGCCTCAAGCCGCATAAGACTCTTTACGAAATTACCCAAGTACGGAGCTGCATATTGCGCCAAATGCACCACCGTCGTCCCTTTGATGTCCATGTTTACGCCGATTTTTGCCGATTTATTAGTTTAATCTCGCAAAATTAAACATTATTCAGCAAATAGTTGCTATCTTTGCAGAGAAATGAGCCTTGTCAGTTATCATATAGGCTCACACAAATAATACAGAATAATGATCATTACCTCGGCACATAATCCGGATGCAACTATACGTTATAGCAGTTCTTCCGGCGGAATATTTTCAATGCTTGCTGTTGACATATTAGACAAAGGTGGCGTGGTCTATGGTGCTGCATTTGACCAAACATGGTCAGTCAAGCATACGCGTGTTGACACTATTGAGGATCTCACTTTATTACAAGGAAGTAAGTATGTTTTCAGCGACTTTACGTCTTCAATCGAAAATGTGCTCTATGATCTAAAAATCGGCAAAAGAGTTCTATTTAGCGGGACACCATGTCAAGTAGCTGCAGTTATGAAACGAGCCGGACAAAATCCACTTTTACTTGCTGTTGAAATTGTTTGTCATGGTACGCCTAAGTCCGAAATCTGGCAAAAATACTTATACGAACTATGTAGCCAAAAGAAGCGAACTATTGCTGATGTCAGAGCTGTATTTTTTAGAGACAAACGTACCGGATGGAAAGACTACTCTTTTACCATTGTATTTAATGACGGGAAGGTTTTCACCCAACGACATAATGATAATATATATATGAGGGCATTTACAAACAACCTAACATTACGCGAGGCGTGTTTTCATTGTCCCTTCAAGTATCCTCAAGGCTCAGTCGCAGACATAACACTCGGCGATTTTTGGGGTATTACGCAATTAGCCCCCGATATAGACAACGACCTCGGGACAACTCTTGTTGTTGCACGTACGCCCATCGGCGAAGATGCGATATCTTTTATTGAACAAACAAAAACTTATACACTATCATCTATCGCCAAATATAACCCGGCAATAACCTCATCGGCCTCCATACCACCCGAGCGGCCACAATTTCTAATAGAAACAAAGACAGCGCCACTACTCAGTGTGATGAAGAAATACACCAAGCGTCCGACTTCGGAGCGTATATACCTTTCTCTTGCTAGAGCCAAGCGCAGAATCTTCAACTTTTCAAAATGAGAATCGGAATAGTCACATACTGGAATTCATCAGATAATTACGGGCAACAACTCCAATGCTATGCCCTGCAACGATTTCTTAAAGATCAAGGCCATGACGCATTTTTAATTAAGTATTCGTCCAAAGAAGTATATCAATCCGCATTCAAGGTCCATAAGTTTTTCGAGTATATTAGGCACTTTAGCACATATCTAAAATATGCGAACCAACTATGGCAAAGAAAATTATACGCCAAAAGTTTCGATTGCTCAGCACGCAAATTTTCTGAATTTCGCGACAAATACATCCGTTCTTCCTCACATATTTTTGACGAAGAAACCATACTCTCGTCAACGCCCATGGCAGATGCATACATATGCGGCAGCGATCAAATTTGGGGTAGTCACGACTCCGTCTATTACCTCTCTTTTGCGCCTAAAGGCTCTATAAAAATTGCTTATGCTCCATCATTCGGAGGACAATCCGAGTTCGATGATACTTATGCGGCAAATCTTCGCACGCTTCTTAAGGACTTCTCTTTAATAACCATGCGTGAACGATCCGGCGTAAAGACATTGGAACAACTTGGCATCAGCGGCGCAATACAGGCAATCGACCCGACATTGCTCCTTTCTCGCAATGATTATATAGATCTTATAGACACCACAGTCGAAGCAAAAGACGTCTTTGTTTACCTACTTGGCAACCCTATTGTATGTTCTGTCAAAGATATATTCCACTATATCAAACACAGTTTTCAGTCTTATCATTATGTAGTCAGCCAGGGCAGGAATGATGTAGCCAAAAGGTCCGAGGAACTCACCATTCCACAATGGATTGATGGTATACGTAAATCAAAGCTGGTAATAACCAACTCGTTCCATTGTGTTGTTTTTGCTCTGATGTTCCATCGTCCTTTTATTTTCATTCCACTCTCCGGAACATTCAGTCGAATGAATGACCGCTTATATGACATACTAGACATATGCGGCCTTACATCACAGATTTATCAAGGAGACTTCAAGGCATTGCCAACAACCGTTTCTTTTGACCTATTCGACAAAATGCAAGAGTATGAGAAAGATAAATCTTTATCTATTTTGAATAAAGCGATATCTGCAAAACCCTTATTATTAGGCAAGTCCATATGATTTTCTATAAGCAAAAGTATTTCGCACCTACGTCTGAATTAAGATCTATTTCCTTGCCCTAAAATAGTTTTGAATAAGTAAATATGCCGGTCAGTCAACTCAAAGCAGGAGCAGCGCTCAACTACGTCATCTTAGGGCTAAACGCCCTAACCGGCTTGTTGTATACACCCTATATGCTCCGTATGCTCGGACAGAACGAGTTCGGCATATACACCTTGGCAGCCTCGGTGATTGCATATCTCAGCTTATTGGATTTTGGTCTCGGCAACGCTGTTGTACGATACACGGCAAAGATGCGTGCCAACGATGATAAAGACGGCCAATATTCGCTGTTCGGCACTTTTACAATTGTGTACAGCATAATCGGCGCCATTGCTCTAATTGCCGGTCTGTTTTTGTGGGCCAATACGGACAACATGTTCGGCGCTACAATGACAGCAAACGAATTAGCACAGACCCGAACCATAATACTGCTCATGGTTCTAAATGTAGCCGTATCATTCCCTCTAAGCATATACGGGTCCATAATTACTGCATACGAGAACTTTATATTCCTGCGTGTTGTTTCCATTATACGCATAATTGTCTCCACGGGCGTACTAGTGCTTATACTATATTGCGGATATAAAGCTATAGGACTTGTGGTTGTGCAAACCATATTTAATCTTGCCGGACTACTGATAAATGCAGTATACTGTCACAACCGATTGAGAATCAAAGTACGATTTAACAACTTCGATTGGCCTTTGATACGAGAAATCTCTGTTTATTCGTTTTGGATATTCCTTGGTGTCATTATGGATCGTATATATTGGTCGACCGGACAATTTGTATTAGGTGTAACTGCCGGCCCAACTACAGTAGCAATCTACGGAATAGCGATAACCATTATGGGGATTTACATGAGCTATTCCACTGCAATAGCGGGAGTATTGCTTCCACGTATCACTTCGATGGTGACACACAACGCCAATGACCGCGAAATATCAGATCTTTTTATACGCACAGGCCGTATACAGTTCATTATTATGAGTCTAATTCTCTCAGGCTTTATCGTCTTCGGCGCCCCATTTATCCGAGTTTGGGCCGGGACTGACTACGCCGATGCATTCCCTATCGCCGTTATATTCCTGACGGCACTACTCATCCCACTAATACAGAATGTCGGCATAACCATATTGCAAGCCCGCAACCAAATGCGTTTCCGCTCGCTGCTGTACGTAGGCATCTCCATTGTGACTCTCGGTGCGCAAATAATCCTTGCGCCAAGGTTTGGCGGAATGGGTTGTGCTTGGGCCGTCGGCGCAGCCTTGCTTTTAGGACAGGGCCTGATTATGAATATCTATTATCAACGCGTCCAACACATTGACATCATAAAATTTTGGCGCGAAATTGCCTCGATGATGATCATCCCGATCTTAATGACTGCCGCAGGACTCTATGTCATGCACTTGCTTCCAACGCTTAACATCAGCCAGATATTAATTGCCATGGCAATGTATATCGCCGTATACATTCCACTGTTTTGGATGTTCTCGATGAAAGCTTCCGAAAGAGACCTCATTCGTGCTCCATTCGCCAAATTATTACGCAAGTTTTGCAGATAATTAAACAATAAAGCACTATGACAACAGCTATGAGAACAATAAGAGCAATAAGAACTATGGGAGCAATGCATCGCTCCAATTATTCCAATCGCTCCCATTATTTCCACCACTCCCATTAACCACACTAAAATGCCTAAGCGAGTACTGTTTATAATAAGCAATATGGAGACCGGAGGCGTCAGCAAGGCGATGACGTCGGTGCTGGCGGTACTGGACCGTAGCCGCGTGACGCCCGAGTTGCTGATAGTGTCGCCGCATGGGACACTGATGCCGCTCATTCCCGAAGACGTGCGCATACACACCGACCGCCGTATGGCGGCACTGACTGCCGGAATCGGCGGCCTTTGGCCGCTGATACGTCTCGGGCGACCCGACTTGGCGGTGATGTCGGCTGTGCGCATGGGACTGATGCGCGTGTCGCGATGCGTCGGCGCTCGGCTGTTGGCTCGGCTGATGCCGCGCCTCAAGGGGCAATGGGATGCTGTCGTCGATTTCAACGGCCAGCACCAACTCTATTACATGGTTCGCAAAATCAAGGCCGAACGTCGTGCCACTTTCTTCCATAGCGATTACCGCCGATGGCGCTACTACGAGCGTGCCGACCGACATTTTTTCGGACGTGTCGATGCCGTATTCACCGTCAGCGATGTATGTGTTGATGCCCTGCGCGAAGTATTTCCCGAATACGCCGATCGTATCGCCAAAGTCGAAAATGTCTGTGCCCCGGACATCATAGCGCAAATGGCCGACCAAGCACAGGATATGCCGACACTAAACGGCACGGTATTGATGACACTTGGGCATATATGTCGCAACAAGGGCGCGGACTTGATTATCGAAGCAGCCCGGCGCCTGCACGATGCCGGCGTCGACTTCTCATGGCTGATGGTCGGAGCGCCGCAGGAGCAGGAGTATGTCGCGCAGATGTCCACGCCGCCGCTTGACGCGCATTTCCGCCTCATCGGCATCACACCCAACCCCTACCCCTACCTGCGCCGCGCCGATATCGTAGTGCACCCCTCTCGCTTCGAGGGCAAGTCTATAGCCTTGGACGAAGCACGACTGATGGGCAAAGCCGTAGTTGTCACCGATTTCAGCACCGTGGGTGACCAATTTACAGACGGTGTCAATGCCACCATAGTGCCTATGGACGGCGAAGCCGTTGCCAACGCCGTACGCGACCTCATTGAACATCCGGAAATCGCTGAAAGATATAGACATTACAATGCCACCCACCCTGCCGACCAATCGCACACCCTCGACCCGTTATACGACTTTATCGAAAAAAGATAGAAGCGGTTGTGTTGCAAACCGCTGTCACTTACGTGGAAGCAATCTCTTCCACTTGAGATATATCATCGTTCCAAAAGGAAACACAAACATTTTCAAAAAAAAGTGCGGACGGGCTAATGTTCGCTTTATACCCTTCTTCGCAAACCGAGCATACGCAATGTACAGCAATGCGCCTTTTATCCTCTGTGTCAACGAAAATCTATGCGACATCATCAATTCGGCATTTGTCATTCCTCCATTTGGACACTGAATCCTCATTGATCTTCCCGACTTGGAAAGTCCTCCTTCCAAATATTCTGTAACGTACAATATTTTATTTCGAAAAATCATATCGTGTTTTTCGGATATTTTAATCCAAATGAAACTCTCTCCAAAAAACTTTTCGCCATCAAAGACCGGGAAACGATATTGCTTCAGCAAATCTGTTCGCCAAACCTCCGCCTTATCCCCTCCAATATGCTTGTTAAACCTGAGAGTAATGAAGTTGTTTATTTCATTGTCTTTAGGAAAAATATCGCCGATAACATCAGTTCTATTATAACCTCGTAAATATGATATTCCGCATACATCAAGACTCTCGCGTCCGAGCCAATCATCTTCGATAGTACTTACCGCATCTTCTGTCAGCCAGTCATCACTATCGACTATAAATGTCAGTTCGGTATCGACAATACCGAAAGCCGTATTTAACGCAGTATGCTTGCCTCCATTCTCTTTCTTGACATATTTGATTTCAAAATATGGCGAGTCGAACGTCTGTATAAGTTGTTCTGTATTATCCGTGCTGCCGTCATCAATGATCAGCCAATTAAATCTCTTACTTGACTGACGACATAAAGAGTTATACAATGTAGGCAGTGTCCTCGCCCTATTGTATGTAGGTGTAACAATCGTGATAAGGTTCATTGTCCTTGTGTATATAAAGTCAACAATTTACCAATATTGTCTTCTACATCATATCCGGCCTCAACAATCTTTTCCTTGTTGTCTTTTCGCGTGTATGGGATACCTGACACTATCCTCTCAGCCCATTCTGCAGGGGATTTATCCAATGACATAAACGTTATGTCTCCGGTTAAATCGACAGAGTTATCTATTATATCTGATAAGAAGCACTTCAGCCCGGCAGCCTGGGCTTCAATCACAGAGACCGGTAGCCCCTCTAACTTCGAGGGGAAAAGGAATATATCGTATGCCTGAATAATACGATATACATCTGGTCTTACGCCCAACAACCGCACATACTTCTGCAAATGTTTTTCTTCTATTTGCCGTTCTATTTTAGGACGTTCCTCGCCATCGCCAAGAAACAGCATAACGACATCCTTTTTTGTTTTAATAATTTCAGAAAGGATGTCTAGCATAAATATGTGGTTTTTGACAAAGCAAAAACGCGCAGTATTTCCGATAACAAACGAATCACCGATGCCCAATTCATTTCGAACCTCATTCCTGACGTTCTCATCATACCGGAACAACGAACTATCTATTGCATTGTGTAAGACCACAAACGGACGTTTTCCATATAATGTTTTCCCTGCTTTATCACCGCAAGCTATACGCATAGTCACGAACTTATTAAGAAAACGCAAGGCATACATCCTGAATGGATATTTATAATCTAATGGTAAATCGGCTATATGGCTGGTGCATATTCGATTTAATATACCGTATTTAGCCGCATACTTGAATGCAAACCCGCTATTTTCTTGAATATGACCATGAACAGCTATATACTCTGATGCGTGTTCTTTAAAGAAATCATCAAGGAACTTAAAATACTTATGGTAACTATTCGGCCGTATAGGCATTGCTCGATATATACGTCCACCCATTTGTCTAATTTCCTCTTCATACGCTCCCTCCTCCGATCTATGCACTAAAAAATCAAATTGGTATTTTGATCTATCCAACGCATGATAATGATTCATTACCATCGTTTCCGCACCGCCACGATTCATTGTGGTAAGTATCTGTAAAATTCGCTTTACCTTTTCCATAAGCCCTTTAGCCAATTGGTAATTTTCGTATAAGCTTTATCTCCTAAAATAGGGCAAAGTATATAAATACGCACAAACCTTACAAATCTGGTTTTCTTAGAAACCCAAGTCAACGTATGCCAATGGATTGCGCATGTATTTTCGGTACGATGCATTCTACCCGAAGTAAGGCTGGCCACATGGAAATAATCATCCGGATAAACGACTATGCCATCTTTTAACTTCTGAAGTCTGTTCTCTACAACATATCCATAATTAGCCAAGACGTCTTGTAAATACGTATTTATAACTGTCAAATTGAGCGAACCTTTGTCTACAAATTTTAATGTATCATAGTAGTCTAGCATTTTTTTCCAATAGGGATGCCCGGGTTCGGATCCAATCAAAGCTCCGGCCAGATACCCGCCATCATCTGTTCCTATAACAATGCGATTATTTTCAAACGGAGACAATGGCTTAACAACCTCCACATCGGTATCCAGATACCATCCGCCATATTTATACAAGGCGTATATCCTTACATAGTCCGAAACAAATGCCCATTTCTTTTTACTATACGCTTGCTGTGTGAACGTGTTTTGGTTAACATCAAACGTATCCTCATTCCATAGCATAAACTTATATTGAGGCATTATCCGTTTCCAAGACTCAATGCAATGTTGCACCTTTGGCGGATACGGATTACCTCCGAACCAAATGTAATGAATAATTTTAGGAATCATTAGTATTGTATCTTGTAAATATATGCAAATTTAGTATATTTTTCCGGTTCGAACCGCATCATCACGCAAAAACATAAATCTGTGCTCAAGGGCTACAGCCACAATTTTCTGCGCAAATTTTTCCAAGCGCCTATGGTGCCACATCTGAAAACTTTTAACTACCTTTGCAAGACAATCGCGCCGAAGGGTGGCCCTGTCCGCCTTATGTTTTAGTGGCGCAATAGATAACGATATCACACACAACCGATTATGAAAGAACAGATACTTGCTATCACCGGCAAACCCGGGTTATACCGCCTGCTTTCGCAGGGCAAAAACATGCTTATTGTCGAAAACATCACCACGCATCATCGCATGCCGGCTTACGCCAGCGACAAAGTCGTGGCTCTCAGCGAAGTAGCCATTTACACCACCGGCGAAGACATGCCTTTGTTCGAAGTGATGGACAAAGTGAAGGCCGCCACCGATGGCAAGACCGTAGATGTCAAGGCACTGGGCGGTGATGCCGAAATTCGCGAATACTTCGGCAAAGTTTTCCCCGAATACGATAGCGAGCGCGTATACACCACCGACATCAAGAAATTCTTTAACTGGTACAACACGCTTATCCAGGCCGGCATCACAGACTTTGTTCCCGAAGCCGAAGAAGCCGAAGAAGCAGCTTCTGACGAAGCCAAGTAACTACGGTCGACGACCTCACTCTCTCCCTCTCGATATGGACCTTATTGGACATCGTCCCTTATCGGTATGCGCCGCGATACTTGTGGCACTACTGATATGTGTCGGCATAGACGCACATGCCACCTCGCGCTGGCATCCGGACATCCTGGGTGACGGGTATGCCTGTACAACCGTGTACCAACCCGCCGACTACGGCGGAGACGTGACGTGTACCGTCGTACGGCATGATGCCGCAAGCAATACCGCCGACACCCTGCGCCGTGGTGTATTGTACATTCACGGATACAACGATTACTTCTTCCAAAAGGAAATGGGCGACCGCTTCGCGAATGAAGGCTACGCCTTCTACGCCGTAGACCTGCGCCGTTACGGCCGTTCGATATTGCCGAGCCGACGCCCCTACGAAGTGCGCGAAATATCCGAATATTATGCCGACATTGACTCGGCGCTTACCCTGATGCGCCAAGACGGCATACTAGACATTGTACTGATGGGACATAGCACCGGAGGATTGGTGGCTGCATCATACCTTAATACACAGCGCAATTCCGGCATACGCACCCTGGTGCTCAACAGTCCTTTCCTTGAATGGAATATGGGCGGTTTTATGCGGCACATAGCTATACCTATGGTCGGATGCCTCGGTCGACATTTTCCGAACATCTCCATAAGCCAAGGAGATGGTACTGCGTACGCCGAAAGCTTGCTTAAGCAGTATCACGGGCAATGGGAATACAACACCGATTGGAAGACCGTGCACCCGCGCAAAGTGACCGCCGGGTGGATACGCGCCATCTCCGAAGCACAGAGCGCACTACACAGCCACTCATGGATTACGGTGCCCATCCTGCTTATGTCATCGGGACACAGCGTCTATGGCGACAAATGGACGCCCGAGCATCAGCATGGCGATGCCGTGCTCAAGGTTGAAGACATCCGCCGTTACGGCGCCGCCCTCGGTCCCGATGTCACCTCCTATAAATTTGAAGGCGGACTGCACGACCTCATCCTCAGCGACCGCCCCGTAGCCGATGCCGTCTACCGCGCCATCTTCGACTGGCTCGCCCCGCACCTTCCGCTCCGATCCGAATAGGTACTTGGACAAAATCCGACCCAATCTGAACAGGATTGACAATACACATAGTCAAAACAAAATAGGAGACTGCGATTTCTCTAAAATCTGTAACATATGTAAGCACTTACGAGGGAGCATTAGACCCGTCTTGCAACCACAAAAAGAGCTATGGCATATTTCTCGTCAAAAAGTACTACCTTTGCAAACAAAGAGCGACACTTAACTATGGGTACAGACGTATTCGGACGCATACCAAGCGTCACTAAGAATTTACTAATAATCAATATTATCGTATTCGCATTTGGTGCACTGCTGCCTAATGCGGTACAACGTATGGAGGACTTATTGGCGCTGCATTATCCGACATCGCCCGGATTTCGTGTATGGCAAGTATTCACCTATATGTTTATGCACGGTGGCGTCACGCACCTGTTTTTCAATATGTTTGCGCTATGGATGTTCGGTTCGGTGCTCGAATGGGCTATGGGTTGGCGACGCTTTCTCTTCTTCTACATCAGTTGCGGTATAGGAGCGGCACTGGTGCAGATGGGCGTATTCGCAATAATATTGTCCAAGTACCAGGCAATGATGGACCCGTCTCAGTTCCACGATGTAATCGTGTATGGTTGGGATGCTATGCACCATGGTGAGTACTTTATAGACAATACATTAGCCACAATCTCATCATTAGTCAATACGCCGTGTGTAGGTGCTTCGGGCGCTATCTTCGGTCTACTGCTGGCCTTCGCAATGCTCTACCCCAACCGCGAAATGTACTTTATGTTCATTCCCATACCCATCAAGGCCAAATGGATGGTGCTGGGCTACTGCCTGCTTGAGCTTTCATTAGGGCTGACCGGTGCCGCCGACGGCATCGCACACTTTGCTCACCTCGGTGGAGCCGCATTCGGCTTTGCCATATTGATGTACTGGAAAAAGAAAGGGGCCTTCTATGGCAACCACTAAAGCCGGACGAATAGTCTCGGCAATTGGAGGACCGGTCACAATCACGCTACTGGCGCTCAATGTCGCCGTATTCCTATGCCTGCACTTATGCGTATGGTGCGGCGTTGATGACAATGCGGCAGCCGTGACACTTGCGTTGCCCTCCGATGCAGCATCTTTAGCCTCGCATCCATGGACGCTGTTGACATATATGTTTTCCCAATGGGACGGACTGCATCTGCTGGTCAATATGCTATGGCTGTTATCGTTCGGCCCGATGTTCTACCGCATAGGTTTGCCCGAACTGATATGGCGAGTCTACCTTGCCGGAGGTATCGGCGGAGCCATAGCCTTCGTAATCACCGCCGCTTGTACTCCCGTGCCGGGGATGCTGGCCGGAGCAAGTGCCGCTGTTATGGGCATCGTAGTTGCCACCGCTGTCTACCGACCTCATGCACGCCTAAGTCTGTTGGGGTTCGGCGAAGTATCTTTGGTTGTTGTCGCCATTATCGTCGGCGCACTCTACATTATTGCATCACTGGGCACTCCCGGCACATGCGCCGCGCACTTTGGCGGCGCACTCGGTGGCGGCTTATATGCCTTTACCGAAAAGCGTATACGACAGTATAGGGCTCGACTGCGGATCCAACACGCGACAAATGCCACTCGCCACTCGTCATCTCCGGAAGAAATGCATGCCGAACTGGACAAAATACTTACCAAAGTAGGACGCAGTGGTTATGGGTCGCTCAATGACACCGAACGCCATCGACTTTTCGAAATTTCACAACGACTCAAATGACAGCTCGGACCGACATAAATACACCTACGTCAACTGTGCCCGAGAATATGGTACAAGGGCCTGACCGAACACGCCGCCGACCATGGTGGCATCACGTGCTGTCGGTCTTTATGGGCATCGTTACCTGCACCGTAGCCCTCGCCACGATTATCTCGGCCTGGGCCGGTACTATAGATCCCGAAGACCTTCCCGTAGCCGGAGTTTGTGTAATGGTGCTCCCCATACTGGCACCGATACTGCTGGCCGTATTCGTCTTGGATATATTTTGGTGGCGTCGCAGTGCCGTTATTGCCGGAGTAGCATTGGCCGTATGCCTGCCGCGGATTCTCAGTGTATACCCTTTATCCTGGCCTTCCGGCCCTCTGCCCGAGGGAGACAAATCACGTACATGGACTCTGCTGTCCTACAATTGCGCCGAATGGCTTGACCTCGACAAAAAATACCCAAACGATATCAATCCGGCATTATCGTATATTTTGAAGACCAATGCCGACATTGTATGCATACAAGAAGCTGACTATCTGTGCGTCGAACATAGCGTTCGTATCACATCCAAGCAAATAGACAGCATCTCGCGCCGTTATCCGTACATCATATTCAACGACCATAACCAATTACTGCTAAGCAAACACCCTGCAGATGCATTGCCCCTGGGATACGATCGAAAACGCTACGGCAACGGCGATATCGCCGGATACCGCATACACATCAATGGTCATGTACTAACCATCTTCAATATCCACCTGCAAAGCATCGGACTGACCGATGATGACAAAGAACTTTACAGCGGACTTACCGGATCTTCGAACCATCCGGCCACAATGGTTGAGAATCCTCTGCAACGCGTACGCACCGACTTGGTATCCAAGCTCAGCGCCGCCAATGTCATGCGCGCACGCCAAGTCAAACGCTTGGTTCAGTACATTCGTAAATTCGGCGGAATCAACTGCGTGGTATGCGGCGACTTCAACGATGTACCCGGATGCTTCGCCCTGTCACAAATCGAGGACCAGGGTCTGCGCCAAGTCTATCCGGCTGTCGGCCTCGGATATATGCACACTTACAATCGCAATTCGATGTATTTTCGCATCGACCATGTGCTGTGGCGCGGTAACTTTGTGCCGCATAGCATAGAAAGAGGCGATATACGTAATTCAGATCATTATCCGTTGTTCACAACATTTGTGTGGCATGACGACAAGTGACGCGGCACATTATCAGATTATATACAGGCTATTTCACTATTTATTTACACCACGGCTACAGCCTCATTCGCAACTTGTATTTAACGCAACTTCATCATTCTACAAAGTGCCTGATAGCCACATCTGGATAGATCCGGACAATTATTTATTTTGGCAATTGACGATTTAATGCGTAACTTTGTATTATGACTAACGAAGACAATACATTCGTAGAAGACCTGCGCAAAGCCGTAGAAGTGCTGCGGCACGGCGGACTTATCCTCTACCCCACGGACACCGTCTGGGGCATCGGGTGCGATGCCACAAATGAGGAGGCGATACACCGCGTATATTCGGTCAAAGGACGCCGCGACAACAAGGCTCTCATCACGCTGGTCGGCGACCTGGGCGCGCTCGAACGCGCCGTAGACTCCGTACCGGACATTGCTTACGACCTCATCGAATGCTCGGACCGACCGCTGACCATTGTCTACGACCGCGGTCGCGGTGTCGCTCCGGCACTTATGGGAGAGGACGGCACTTTGGGCGTTCGGCTGACTCGCGAACGTTTTTCGGCGGCATTATGCCGCGCCCTCGGACGACCGCTGGTGTCCACTTCGGCCAATTTCAGCGGAGCACCAACGCCACGCACCTTCGACCAAATAGACCCACAACTTGCCGCTCAAATGGACTATGTATGTCTCACCGGACGCGACCGCAAACCCGGACAACCGTCTATGGTTATGCGCGTGGGCCAAGGTGGACTTTTCAAGATACTACGCAAGTAGCATACTGCATCCCGGACTGCACGGCATTACAGCCGCAATAGCAGTTCAACACCAAGCATAGATTCTCAGCCGACAACGGTCGGTAACACCGACAAAGCATCCGACCGCCGAATAAAACAGCTCACATCATTCCAAACTTATCGTGCGAAACATCCGCCGCAAGGCCTTAACATACGTCTTTGCAGACTTCCTGATGCTCAACATCGGGTGGACAGCCTTCAGTATTGTACGCTACCACTTCCTTCCGGAGAGCATACGTGAGCACTACACACTATTTGAGCACCTTAAACAAAGCCACGTCATCACCGGGCAGATAATCGCACCGCTCGTAATGCTGGCAATATACTGGCTTTCTGGATATTACGGCAAGACATACTTCAAATCACGTCTTGACGAGCTCGGCAATACGGCCGTTGTCTCAGCCATTGGCGCCTTGGGCATATTTTTTATCGCAATCATCAACGATACACTATCCCCCGGCGTCAAAGGATACTACGAGCTTATCGGCATACTATGGTTACTATGGTTTGTCCCAGTATACCTTGTACGCCTCATCCAGACTACACACACCGCTCGACGCATACAGCGGCGCGAATTGGCTTTCAACACCCTGGTCGTCGGAGCCACCAAAGGCGGCAAAGCGCTGGTAGACCGCCTCAACGCCGCCCCGCGAGGCAGTGGAATAAAAGTCATAGGATACGTCGACACCGACACAACCGGCGCTACGGCTACACAACGCCCGGACCTCGGGCTTCCTGTATATCGGCTGGACGACCTGCCGGAGATTTGCCGCACCATGGACGTACACAACCTCATAGTCATTCCACACCGCGGAGGCATACGCCAGACCGGCCAACTGATCAATGCCCTCTTTCCGCTGGATCGCACAATACTCATCCCGGCAGACCTCTACAGCATCATCGCTGCACGCCCGCGTATGTTCACCGTCACAGGCGAACCGCTCATCGACATCTCGCACAGCCAGGCGTCCAAGATGACACTCAACCTCAAACGCACCGCCGATGTAGTGGTGGCCGCTACAGCATTATTGTTACTGCTACCTCTATTCGTAGTTCTGGCCCTGGCCGTACGCATTGACAGCCGCGGATGTGTATTCTACAAGCAACAACGCATCGGATACCACAAGAAGCCGTTCTACATTTACAAATTCCGCACTATGCGCTCGGATGCCGAAGCATCGGGTCCGGCACTGTCGACACTGGATGATCCGCGAATAACCCGCGTAGGCCATTTTCTACGCAAATACCGCCTTGACGAGTTGCCCCAATTCTGGAACGTGCTTCGAGGCGATATGTCGCTGGTGGGTCCGCGCCCCGAACGCGAATACTACATCCGTCAAATCGTGGCTCGTGCCCCGTATTACAGCCTGCTGCATCAAGTACGCCCGGGCATAACATCCTGGGGTATGGTTAAGTACGGATATGCTAGCAACGTCGACCAGATGCTCGAACGTCTACGCTACGACTTACTATACATAGACAATGTCTCTATGGCTGTCGATCTTAAGATATTATTCTTCACCATACACACCGTACTCACCGGCAAAGGCATCTGACCGGACACGCATCATCACCTAACAATGGCACAGCATCCTACACAAAAAAGCAAACCGGCCGCTACATGGTTTCTGCGCTTTCTGTCATGGCGCGAAAAGCATGTCTCCGAACGTGCTTTTGTCATATTTTTGGCCTTGATTGTAGGCGTGTTAAGCGGATTTGCAGCAATGCTGCTACGTTTTCTCATTCACCTTATAGCCTCGACACTTACCGCCAATATCGACACTCAGTCGGGCAACTGGCTGTATATCCTGCTGCCGGCCGTGGGCGTGATCATCACCTACCTATACGTGCGGTATATGGTACATGACAATATCTCGCACGGCGTCACGCGCGTGCTTGCGGCCATATCTACAAACAAAAGCCGCCTCAAAAGGCACAACATGTACTCCTCGCTCATAGGCTGTTCCATTACCATCGGCTTTGGCGGTAGCGTCGGTGCCGAGGGGCCTATTGTATACACCGGGTCGGCCATAGGCTCGAATCTCGGCTCGGCATTCCGTATGTCTCCGCGCGTGCTTATGCTGCTGGTGGGATGCGGCGCCGCCGCCGGCATTGCCGGGACATTCAAGGCTCCTATTGCCGGAGTGCTTTTCACCATCGAAGTGCTGATGCTGGACCTCACCACCGTCTCGGTGATGCCTCTGGTAATTTCTTCCGTGACTGCCGCCACCATTGCCTACATCTACACGGGATATAATTTCGAATTCTTCTTCACGCAAAGCGAGCCATTCTTTGCAGCCAAGATTCCGCTGGTAATCCTTCTGGGCGTTGTTTGCGGACTGATATCGCTATACTTTACACGCATGATGAATATGATGGAGAATTTCTTCAAGCACTTCCGTCACCCGGCACTACGCGTGGCTTCGGGATGCTTGATGCTTTCGCTGCTGGTGTTCCTTTTCCCTCCTCTCTACGGCGAGGGCTACTCGTCCATCGAGGGCCTGCTCAACGGTGATACATCATCCATTCTCAACGGTTCGATGTTCTACGGCGAAGGCTCCAGCCATTTGGTAATCATCGCCTTCATCGCTATGATTATTGCCACCAAAGCCGTAGCCACCTCCGCCACCAACGGCGCCGGAGGTGTAGGCGGCACATTCGCGCCATCGTTATACGTAGGATGTATGACCGGATTTCTATTCGCTTATGTCACCAATCTCGTGGCACCCGAGGCACTCATTTCGGACAAAAACTTTGCTCTGATGGGTATGACCGGCGTCATGTCCGCAGTCATGCACGCGCCGCTAATGGCCATATTCCTCACGGCCGAACTCACCGGCGGTTACCAACTATTCCTGCCGCTGCTCATCGTCTCGGTTGTATCCTACGGCACCATCCGATTGTTCCTGCCTTATAGTATCTACGCTATGCGTCTGGCCCAGCGCGGCGAACTGCTTACGCACCACAAAGACAAAGCCGTACTCACACTACTCAAGGTGTCCAACGTTATCGAAAACGACTTTCTGCCCGTGCGACCTGATATGAACCTCAAACAAATGGTCGGCACAATATCACGCAGCCACCGCAACCTCTTCCCCGTACTCAGCCAAGACGGACGACTGCTCGGCATAGTATTGCTTGACGAAATACGCAACATTATGTTCCGTCCCGATTTGTACAAGAAGATGTATGTAGACATGTTTATGACCGCGCCTCCGGCCACAATACGCATCACGGACACAATGGACACCGTCATGAAAACATTTGACCGGACCGCAGCCTGGAACCTTCCGGTAGTCGATGCCGATGGTAAGTATATGGGGTTTGTTTCAAAAAGCAAAATCTTCAACAGCTACCGCCGAGTCCTCCGCCACTACTGCGAAGACTGATAACACCGATTTCACAACAAATCCGCACAATAATCGGACAACGAGGTCGGGATATGCCCGGTTCCGTTGTCCGATTATCAAAAAAAGGCGCGTTACAATATAATTGTAAGGCTTGATTTAGTGGCAATCATTGTACCTTTACCGTCGATCCTACCTTGTCAGAGACTTTACCTGAAGGTATATCGGCAGCATCTTCCACCACTACAACATTATAGTTGATTACGGCAATGCCCAAGGCCTTACCCTCGGCGGCAACGTCGCATACAATCTGCAAAGCGTGACTTCCAAGGGCAACATCGCTATCCAAAGGTATCTTCATTCCGTAAGGAGGAATGATGACAGCTCCGATGCTGAAACCATCAAAATAGTATGTGGCGCCCGTAACCATGGCGTTCTTGCCTTGCTCGTTGTTAGTGATATTCACCGAAACGACATTTAGCGGTTCGCCTTTGACCACGTATATCACATCGTCTACGACCGTAGCACCTTCGACACTGATAGACAAATCTACATCCGGGGTGTTATCGTCATCACCGCACGACACGAAGGCTGTCATGGGTAGGCACGCCAGCAAAGGCAGCACCAATAGTCTCAGTATTTTTTTCATATTTGTCTGTTTACTTTAGTGTAGTTTTAAGTATATCAACATAAGATATAACTATAACGTCCGGCATGCGTTATTTATTGTCGCAACGGCGCTCCTATAACGCCACAGCAGACATCCGCCACCGGTCGCTAATTAAACATTTATTTAATATCCACAGGTAACAACGTAAATGATTTATGCGTAATTTTGCGCGATATTAGCGTATAGTCAGCTAATAGATTACGTAATTAGACCAACACAAAAAAACCTTTAGATAATGCTAACTACAGACAAAAATGCGGGATTGACTTCTGCTCAAGTCGAAGTCAGCCGCCGAGAACATGGCACCAATGTACTGACACCGGTGGCACGCAAATCTCTTTGGAAGCTCTACTTAGCTAAATTTCGCGACCCTCTCATAGCCATCCTTATGGTGGCCGGAGTGCTGTCGCTGTTTATATCCCTTTACGAATATTATTACCTGGGAAATGATAGCGGCACTTTCTTCGAGCCCTTAGGCATATTTATGGCAGTTATATGCGCCACTTCTTTGGCTTTCTTCTTCGAGATGCGTGCCGAAAAAGAATTTGCCCTGCTCAACACCGTCAGTGATGACGAGCCGGTACAAGTGATACGCAACGGAGCCACCGTCAGCATACCCCGGCGCGATGTGGTCGTGGGCGATATCGTCATACTCAACACCGGCGACGAGATACCTGCCGACGGCGAGCTGATAGAGGCCACCTCGCTGCATGTCGATGAATCCACACTCACCGGCGAGCCTTTGTGTGCCAAGACTACGGACCCCACCGAATTCGATTCTGAAGCCACCTTCCCGTCTAATGTCGTTATGAAAGGCACCAAGGTTATGGAAGGCCATGCCATAATGCAAGTCACCGCCGTAGGTGACAATACCGAGCACGGCAACGTCTTCCGCGCTTCCCAGATTGACAACAGCGTCAAGACCCCGCTAATGCTGCAACTTGAGCGCCTCGGCACAATGATTGCACGCATAAGCTACGTTATAGCAGCCGTCATCATCATAGGCCGTATGGGTATGTACTTCTCCGATTTCAACGGCAACTGGCTCGAGGCTCTACAATACGGTCTGCACACATTTATGCTGGCCGTGGCGCTTCTCGTGGTATCCGTTCCCGAGGGCCTGCCTATGGCCGTGACACTGAGCTTGGCCTTCTCGATGCGTCGCATGCTCAAGACCAACAACCTGGTACGTCGCCTGCACGCCTGCGAGACTATGGGCGCCACCACCGTGATTTGCACCGACAAAACGGGTACATTGACCCAAAACCAGATGCGAGTTGCAGACATGGACATCTTCGGAGATGTGCCTTCCGATATACTCCACGCCGCTATCGCCGCCAATTCCACGGCTCAATTGGATCGCAAAGACCCTGAACATCCTTCCGTACTCGGCAACCCCACCGAAGGAGCACTGCTGCTGCATCTTGATGCTTCAGGCGTGGATTACGAAAAAATCCGTGCCTCATACGACATCGAAGCCGAGTTACCTTTCACTACCGGCCGCAAGTATATGGCCACAGCGGTGCGCGATGCCTCAGAACGCCGTCTTCTTCTGGTCAAAGGCGCGCCCGAAATAGTATACGATATGTGCGGCAATATCCCCGAAGATGCGCCGCGCGACCATATCGAAGGCCTGCTGGCACGCTACCAAGAGCAAGCTATGCGAACTCTGGGCTTTGCCTACGCTGTTATAAACGCTGACGAACCCTGTCCCATATACGATGACGCTGTACACTGCTCGCACCTGACATTTATCGCCATAGCAGCTATCGCCGACCCTGTACGCGCCGATGTACCGGATGCAATACGCGAGGTTATCGGCGCCGGAGTCGCCATCAAAATCGTCACGGGCGACACCCCGCGCACCGCTCGCGAAATCGCTCGACAAGTGGGTCTATGGGACGATGCCACGGATACCTTGGAAACCTCCGCTATCACCGGCGTAGAATTCGAAGCTCTCAGCGATGAGGAATTGCGACGTCGACTGCCGGCCATCAAGATTATCGCACGCGCACGCCCCATGGACAAAAAACGCTTGGTGGAGACGCTGCAAGACATGGGCGAAGTGGTGGCCGTCACCGGCGATGGCACCAATGACGCCCCGGCACTAAAAGCTGCACAAGTAGGCCTGGCCATGGGCGATGGAACCGCCGTAGCCAAGGAGGCCGGAGACATTACAATCCTTGACAACTCGTTTACATCCATAGGCCGAGCCATCATGTGGGGACGCTCGCTGTACCGCAACATCCAGCGCTTCATACTATTCCAAATAACGGTCAACGTCACCGCTTGCCTCGTGGTATTCTTCGGAGCATTGTTCGGACGCCAGTCGCCGCTGACGGTTACACAAATGCTTTGGGTCAACCTCGCCATGGACACCTTTGCCGCTATGGCCTTGGCATCGCTACCGCCGTCACCGGACGTCATGCGTGCCAAGCCGAGACGCACCTCGGACTTCATCATCTCCCCATCGATGTGGCGATTTATCATCGGTACGGGGGTCGCTTTCTTTGCCCTACTCACCGGAATATTCCTATTCCTCGAATACCATAGCGGAGCATCTATCCCGGACATACTGACTTCAGCAACCACACCTCGTCACGACCTGACCACGTATGCACTGACGCTATTCTTCACAATCTTCGTCTTCGTGCAGTTCTGGAACCTCTTCAATGCACGCGCCTACGGGTCACACCGCTCGGCACTGCACTTAGGCGGATGTCGGGGGTTCATCTCCATAGGCCTGCTAATAGTCGTAGGACAAGTTATAATCGTGGAATTCGGCGGTCAATTCTTCAACGTATGCCCTATACACATACTTGACTGGCTGATTATCATCGCCGCTTCCTCCCTCGTCATGTGGGTCGGCGAAGTTCTACGCTTCCGGCATCCGCGCTGACAATATTCCCAATTTCACCTTATTGTTGTCGGGGCAAAATGCGACATTCTTCACAAGTCGCGTTTTGTCCCGATAAGATGAGCGGCAACAAAGGATATGCACACATAGTCATTACAATGCAACCGCTCTCGGTTCTTAGATATGATATAACATTAATGAGATAACGTCCCAGCACAAACAGCCCATAAGCCGGACATGACCGGGACAACTAAAAAAACAAAATACAGTATGAAAAAAATCCTTACATTGGCATTGGGAGCAACCTTCGCCCTGACCGCCTTTGCCGGACAAAATCACATCAGTTTGGCAGATGTGGACTACACCGTGGACACAGTGTTCCACGCCAAAGTCGGCCCCGGCACCACGCAGACACAATTGCGCCTCGATGGCCCCAGCCCGCGAAACGTATTCTACCTCACCGTAGACGTTACTACCCCAAATGTTACACTGCGTGCCATAAGCGGTACCGGCAAAGTAGCCGGGACATCCACCACCTCGGCTATGGCCACATCCCACTCCAAAGACGGGCTACAATACTTTGCAGGCACCAATGGTGACTTCTATACGACCAGCGGCACAGCCACCAACGGCACTTCCAAGGTGGGTACGCCGATACACTCCTTTGTAGTCGAAAACGAGCCTTTCCTGGCCTACAACGTAGGCTGCCAGTTTGTATATGACACCGAAGGCATACCTTATATACAGAGCCTGAACTACTATAACGGTACGGCCGAATGCGGTGACAAGTCAACCTCTTTCAAGGGCATCAATGACCCTACCGCCGTTGCAGACGGACTGACACTGTACACTTACCGCTTTTGGGGAAGTACCAACCAGACCGATGTCTCCGGCAACTGCTACGAAGTGACAGCCAAACTTGCTGACGGCGAGAAATTCACCGCCGGAGGTAAATTCAAAATCGTTGTGACCTCCGAACCCAACACTTCGGGCGACACCAAGATTCCGGAAGACGGATTTGTACTTCATGGTCGTGGCGGCACGTCACTGGGCAATACCGGCGCTGCAGATTTTGTCAAAGGTCTCAAAGTCGGCGATGTAGTCACCCTTGAAAACATAATCCTCGACGAAAGCGGCAAACGTCTGTACCCGCGCACCATCTTGTCGGGCAACGACCGAAATGTGAGACAAGGCCAGACTTGTATAAAAGACTATACGCGCCATCCGCGCACCTGTATCGGCACCTCCAAAGATGGCAAACAAGTTATTATGATGGTTGTTGACGGCCGTACCACATCATCGGCCGGCGCCACCCTTATGGAACTTGGCGATATTATGCGCTATGCCGGCGCCTACGAGGCTGCAAACCTTGACGGCGGCGGCTCCTCCACACTCTACA
>ERZ808262.236-NODE-236-length-36597-cov-7.619725_pt1 | contig 36597 bp, 49 predicted proteins | sample MGYA00520895_ERZ808262 | MGnify/ENA primary metagenome ERZ808262 (study PRJEB31516, sample SAMN03275588) | gut metagenome | biome: mammalia-associated habitat; material: feces | host: Papio cynocephalus | place: Kenya | collected 2012-08-02 ... | reverse complement strand
GTCTGATAAAAAGCTAGCTATTTTAAAAAGCTGAATTTAGTTTAAGAATTTACGATTTTCTATATTTTAATGTCAAATTCATTTGTTCTTCATATAGACAATCAAGTTTTGTAAATTTTGATAAGTAAATTGCAATAAAAACAATAATTATAGGTAATAAAGAATATTTCAAAGACAAAATTAGGTTAAAATTAGAACTTCTTAAAATTGTAGTAAATATTAAAGAAGAAGAAGTTAAAGGTGTTTTAGTTATTATCCCGAATAACATGATAGCTGATATTAATGAATAATATTGAAAATATGCTATTGGTAATGAAAGAGTATTTTTTGAAATTAAACAAATTATTTGGCCGATTAAATATCCAATACTCATAATTGGCACTACTAAGCCACCGGTAACGCTTCCTGTTCCGGATATAATTGTCAATAAAAATCTTGATATTAATATAAAAATAATAAATGATAAATTAAAATTTATTACGTTTTCTTTCATTAATAATCCACCACTTCCTAGATACATATAAAAATAAATATTTAGTATAAAAGTAATTATTAGTAATGGAAATGATCTAAATTTAATTAAGATATTTTTATTATTTTTTATTAAAAATTCTTTAAGTGTTATTAAAATTTTTACAAATAAATATCCTATAACGAGATCAAATATCATTATCAAAATGAGGATATAAGAAGTTTTAAAATCAATTTCTACAAAGTTATTTAACGATAGTAAAAAGTGTTTATTTATTAAAATTTCAATGCAAAAAGCGCTTAAAATAATTAAAATTCCTTTTATCAAATTTATAAATTTGAACGAATGAAACATCTCTTCAAATGCATAAACTAATCCACTTAAAGGAGATAAGAATGCACATCCAAAACCAATTCCTGATGCTAAAGGAATTAGTTCATCATCTTTATTTTTTGTAATGTCACAAACTAATTTTGAGAGTTTTCCAGCGATGACCACACTAGGTCCTTCACTTCCTAATGGTAGTCCAATAAATGAAGAAATATAAGAATTTATTATCATTCCAAAAACATCAAATTTATAATTAATTTTGCAATATTTTCTTATTCCTAATTCAAGAGAAGGAATGCCACTACCGTCAATTTGAGGACATAATTTAATTATAAAATAATTTGCTATAGAAAAAATAAATAAACAAATAATAAGTATAATAAAATTTATCAATGTTTTATTAGAATATAAATATAAAGATAAATTAGTAACATACTTCATTATAAATTGGTATGCACCAATAATTAAACCAATAACGAGTCCGACAAGTATACTAATTAAAAAAGGTTTTACTAATAAAAAAATTTTTTTCACTTTTATATAATAGCACTTTAACTAGATTTAATTATACTTTTTAATTATTATATATAAGTGCTGAGGTATGTTATGAAAACTAAAAATTGTTTATTTATACTATCGATATCATTATTTATTGTTAGTTGTGGTGAGAAAAATAGTAATGAAAATAAATATGGTGAAGTTACTAGCGAGGAATTTAAAGACTATGCTAAACATTTTACAACCCCAAAAGATTCAAAAAAATATGATATTGAAGGCAAATTAACAAATGGTGAAATGTCTTTTGATAGTATGCCTAATATAACTAATAAGTTCCATGCTGAGTTTGATTCAAATCTAGACACTTCAATTACTAAAGATTATAAACTAGATGGTAATTTGAAATTTACTACTGAAAGTAATTCAGATTATACAATAGATTATTATTTTAAATTAAACAATTCACAAAATGATAATTATTCATTGTCAGTTGTTCCATCTGAAGGAAAAGAAAATAGTTATGAAATAGATAAACAAACTTTTGAAAACAATGTGTCTAAAATCTTAGAATCGATTAATTATGGTTATATTACTTTAACTGATTCTGAAAAATTAATCGATGATCAAAATGCGACAAATCTTAAATTTTATATTTTTGATGAAAACTTAATGGGAATCAAATTTAATTATAATTATAGTGATTTAACAAGTGATGAAAATAAAAAATTAGAATTAAATTTAACAGATTGTACATTAATTTGTAATTATGAAGGTAAAATTAAATCAATTAATTCTAAAATTATTGTTAAAAATTTAAACCTTTCTAGTGATACATATCTAAATAGGAGTACGAGTACTTATATAAATGCAACTTTTAATTTAGATTTAAAAATTGTGTAAAAAAGTTTATTTAATATATTTTAATTTTAATTAAATATTGTTTTTGGAGAAAACATGGATTGGTTAAATATTATTTTAGTTTCATTATCAATGAGTGTCGATGCATCAATAGTAAATATAACAAATGGAATTAAAGAAAAAAATATTCCTATAATAAAATTATGTTTTATAGCATTTATATTTGGTCTATTTCAGTTTTTGATGCCTTTATTATCTTATCTTATAGGTTATAGTTTTAAAAATTATTTTGAAACTTATATTCCATGGATTTCATTTATTTTACTTTCTATATTAGCAATTAAATCTTTTATTGAATGGCTTAAGGATCAAAAAGATTCTTTAGAAATAAAAGCTGATAATAAAAATAAACTTTCCTTTTTTAATATATTTTTACAGGCTATTGCCACAAGTATTGATGCACTTTGCATTGGATTTGTTTATATTGATTATTCTTTAATTAACGCTTTAATTGTATTTTCGTGCATTGGAGTAATTACATTTATAATTAGTAGTCTAACAGGAATTTTTGGGAAGAGTATCGGAAAATATATAGAGAAATGGGCAGGATTAGTGGCTTCTATTGTATTTTTAACAGTTGGAATAAAAATTTTATTAGAAGGAATCATGTAAAATTAATTTCTGTTTTAATTTTCTTATTTTTAATAATATAATAAGTTTATGACTAAACAAATTGTTAAAAGAGATGGTCGCATTGAAAATTTCGATCAATCTAAAATTTATAGGGCAATAAAGAAAGCTTTTATTTCCACAAGAAATTCTTTCGATGATACACTGATTAAAAATTTAGTTAATAAAATTAATGATGGTATTGTAGAAGAAACAATTAGTGTTGAAGAAATTCAAGATTTAGTAGAAAAGTTTTTAATGGAAAATAATTATTTTGATGTAGCAAGAAATTACATTTTATATCGTGAAAATAGAAATAAAATTAGGCAATATCGATATGAAATTGCAAAGTTAGTACCATCTTATAATATTTATTCAATTTTAAAAGAATTTCAAAAAGATAATACTGATTTAAAATATTCTTTAGAAAATTTATTAATTAAATATAATAATTTTGATTTTTTTGATTTAGATGAAAAAGGAAAACTTTTATCATTAGTAAGATCTTGTGACGAACTTTGTAATGGTGATGCTTTAGAGTGGTCGTATCTTGGATATAGATTGTTTTCTTTAATTCTAAATGATATTTTAAAAGAAAATTATAAAAAATTTGACTGTAATTCGTTTAAGAAAAGATTAAATATTTATATTAATAAGTTTTTATTTTCTAGGGATCTATTAAGCTATTATGATGAAAAAGAAATAGATTTAATTGAAAAGTCAATTAATAAGAGTAGAGATAGATATATTAATTTATCAAAATTTAGAAATTTATTTGATAATTATTTAGTAAAGATGAATGGAAATCTTATAATGTCCCCACAAGAATTATTTATTTTTTTAGCAATGCAAATTGAAAAGAAAGCATCAAATAATAAATTAGAAAATATAAATAAAACTTATGAAGCTATTTCTAAAGGAGAAATTACTTTAGATAATAATTTTTTATTATCACTTAATAAAAGAAACTAATTATTTATTTTTTTCTTTTAATAATTTTACTTTTATTTTATTAAATAATGTTGGACTATATTCGATGATATAAAAACTGCTTATGCCAATTATAAATCCAATTATAGCTCCAGCAATGACATCACTAAAATAGTGATGTGATAATAAAACCCTGCTAAAACCCATTAAAATTCCAAATATTCCAAAAAAGATAACATATGGAAGGTAGAAAGTTCGCTCCTCTTTTCTTTTTATATAAAAGAAAAGTAAAGCACTAAAAGTGGCAAAAAATTGAAAAGTATGTCCACTTGGAAAGCTCGGAGAATCTGGTTTTAGACCATAGACAGTATTATTATTATTTACAATAGAAACTAAATTATTTATAAGATTTGGATCTTCAAAAGGACGGGCTCTATCAAAAATGTTTTTGAATATTAAGTCATTAAAAATTAATGTGAATAAAACTGATAAAAGACAGACAAGGCCAATTTTTCTAGTTTTTTTAAGTAAAATTAATAAAACACCGCTTATTAATAAGAAAATCCCGAGATTACCTAAAGCACTGAAAACAACTATAGCCTCTTTAAATTTTGAAGGTAAAATGTCAAAAAATTTAGAGAAAGCAATAGCAATAGAATTGTCAAAATTATTGGACCATACAGAATTTAAGATCATAATTAATTTAACTCCTTCAAATATTTTTTAGCTAAAAGCAAGGTTTCTTTATCAGTATTATAAGTTAATAAATTATAAGCCTCTATAAATGGTAAAAATTCAATCTTTTTAACTTCATTATCATGGTTGTCGACTGCTTCATTATTTGAAATTACTCTTGCGATAAAAAAATGAACATCCTTAATGACGTTTTCATAAGGAGAATAAGTAATAATATGCTCAAAATTTGTATCTATTATGACATCTAAAGAAGTCTCTTCTTTAATTTCTCGATAGGCACATTCTAATAGCGTTTCATTATTTTCAACATGTCCTTTACATAATGAAATATGACCCAAAGACATATATTCAATTAAAAAATAATATTCATTATTGAATATTTTATAAATAACTGCTCCAGAACTAATTTCTTTTTTAATCATTGTAACTTTAAATTTGGCGGAGAAAGAGGGATTTGAACCCTCGCAGGCTTTCACCTCTAATGGTTTTCGAGACCATCCCCTTCGACCACTTGGGTATTTCTCCATACGTACTATTTTAAACAAATTATAGGATTAATGATATAAAAAAATAAGTAAATTCAAGAATTAAAACTATAAAAGAATATACTTTTAGTATATACTTTTATTTATGATAATTTTGTTGAAACTGAATGAAAAGGAAATATCATTGTTAGTTGCTCTAATAACAATGATTTTATTGATAATATTTCTTTTTATTTACTTTACAATTAGTTATATTGAAAATGTAAAATATAAAACAAAAATTAATAATTGCTATAATGGTGCATTTTCATTTGTCATCGACTATAAAAATCAAACTACGTCCTGCTTCGACCTTAAAAATCTAAAAAGTAATTATAAAACATCATTTGAAGCTTTTTTAGGATTATTTGAAAGAGATGAGCGAACTGTATTAAGGAATTGGCTTTTTGATTTGATTGATTCTGCAGCACCTTTTAGTAATGAAGATGATAAAAATGTCATATTGGTAAATATTATTTCGAAAAATAATAGAAAGAAAAAAAATAAAAGAACAATATTGCGTTGCCGTGGCGTTGATAAAAATAGAAAAATTATTTATTTAGATGGAGAATTTTTATTAAATACTCCTTTTAATTTTACAACAGAAAAAGGAAAGAAAATAATTAAAAATAATTTTTATTCGTTAGATCAAATTAAAAACTTATATGATACTAACTATTTTTTAAAAGGCACATTTTACGTTATTCAATTGAATAAAAAAAAGAATACTAATGATGAATTTTTTAATTATGCTGCTATTAAATATTTAATAATCGATTCATTAAATAAACTTTATAATAATTCTCTTCTATATTTTTTCTTTAGTAAAAAAGCAAATGAAATATGTTTTATTGATACGCATGATATTAGTGAGTATCAACTTCCAAAAAAAATTCATGTTATTCAAACTTTAATTGATGAAGTTCTTGAAATAAAAGGATATGCAAATTCCTTTGAATATTATGTTTATGCAAGTTTTTTAAGTGATTTAAGTAAAAATTTTGATAATAGTTATGATATATTTGCTAAATTAGAATCTATTGAAAAAGATGAAAGAAAGAAGTATTCAATTTATAAAAAAGAGCAGAAAAAGTTTTTGAATTTCGATGATGGATATAAAAATGAAGTTATTAGAATAATACGAAATCAGAAAATCGATGTTAAATTTAGACCAATAGCACATATTGCTAATAAAAGAGTTGTAAACATCGGATATATGACTTTTATTAATCCAGTTGATACTATTTTTACTAGTTTTAATGAATTAAAAAAATATGTTACTTTAAATAATCTTGATAAGGAATTATTTTCATTAATTATTCGAAAAGTACTACCAACTTTTTCAAGTGAAAAAGATAATTCTCAGCAAAAATTATTTTTATCAATCAAAATTGATCAAGTTTCCTTTGCTATGAAGAATCTTGCACATTTTTCAGGAGTCAGTGAAATTTCAATAGTGCTTTGCTTTGAATCGAGTGAATTTATTGATTCAGAAGACGATCTTGATTTATTAAAAAAGTTAAAGTTACTTCAAGAAAAAGGCTATGAATTGGCACTATTTACACGTAGCGATGACTATATATTAAAATCTAAAACATATGCAATATTTGATTATTTCTTTTTTAATTCAGAAGTTGAATCTAATGTAAAATATAATTCAGCTAGTTTTTTGAAGGCACATAGATTTTTAGATAAAATTGTTAAATATAACGCAATAATAGTATCTTATGATGCTCCAAATATGCAAGCTATTGAATTGCTTGTAAAATCTGGCATTGAATATTTTAGTAGTGATGCATTATCACCGAAAAGCTCAATGCTATTACCTTTTGACAAAAAATTATCAAAAAAACTATTAAATATGTATAAACAATAAAGGAGATATAAAGATGGAGATTAAAAATAAGGAAATTACTGGGAGAGATGTTGATTTTGCACAATGGTATACAGATATATGTAAAAAAGCAGAATTGATGGATTATACAGAAGTAAAAGGTTTTATTATTTATAGGCCTTATGGATATGCAATTTGGGAACAAATACAACATTATTTAGATAAGGAATTTAAAAAAACTGGACATGAAAATGTATATTTACCTCTTGTAATTAATGAATCGCTATTTAATAAAGAAAAGGAACATGTTGCTGGATTTGCTCCTGAAACACTTATTGCTACTATTGGCGGAAAAGAAGAACTACAAGATAGACTTATCATTCGACCAACAAGCGAATGCTTATTTTGTGAACATTACTCGCATATTATTAAAAGTTATAGAGATCTACCTAAATTATATAATCAATGGTGTAGTGTTGTAAGATGGGAAAAAACAACTAGACCTTTCCTTAGAGGTAGTGAATTTTTATGGCAAGAAGGGCACACAATGCATCGAAGTGAAGTAGAAGCAAAAGAAGAGACGCTTAGGATGCTGGATATTTATGATAAATTAGGACGCGATTTATTAGCTATCCCTTTTGTTAAAGGAAGAAAAACTGATAAGGAAAAGTTTGCTGGTGCACTTGAAACCTACACAATTGAAGCCTTAATGCATGATGGAAAAGCTTTACAAAGCGGCACAAGCCATTATTTTGGTGATGGATTTGCTAGAGCGTTTGGAATAAGTTATTTAGATAGTGATGGAAAAGTTAAAACGCCTTATCAAACATCGTGGGGAGTTTCAACTAGATTATTAGGTAGTATTATTATGGTGCATGGTGATGATAATGGTTTAGTTTTGCCACCATTTGTTGCGCCTACTCAAATCGTAATTGTTCCTATACAAATGGCTAAAGAAGGGGTTGTAAAAAAGTGCTTAGAAATAAAAGAAAGACTTGAAAAAGTTGGTTTTAGGGTTAAATTTGATGGAACAGATAAAACTCCTGGATGGAAATTTAGTGAATACGAGATGAAGGGCGTTCCTTTAAGAATTGAAATTGGTCCTAAAGATATTGAAATGAATCATATGGTCATCGTAAGAAGAGTAGATCATGTTAAAGAATTTGTTGAAATCGACGATTTATTAGAAGAAAAAATTAATAAAGAACTTCATAATATCCATGATTTAATGTATAAGAAAGCGTTAGCAAATTTATTAAATAGTATAACTGAAGTTCATAATATGGATGAACTTAAAGCGGCTCTTGATAAAGGTGGATATGCAAAAATGATGTGGTGTGGTGATAGAGAATGCGAAGATATGATTAAAAATCTATACCAAGCAACTGCTAGATGCATCCCATTTGATCAACTCCCATTTGATGATAAATGTTTAGTGTGTGGTAAAAAAGCAAAATATGTTGTTCTTTTTGCTAGAGCTTATTAAAAAATAGTTTAGTTTTGCAGTGTTTATTAAAAAATTACTTTCATTTTGAAGAAAGTAATTTTTTTTATTAAATAAAAAAAGTTCGAATCACCGAACTCATTTTTTAAGTGGCGGAGTAAGCGAGACTCGAACTCGCGCACGCCTTGCGACGTCTACTTCCTTAGCAGGGAAGCCCCTTCACCAACTTGGGTATTACTCCACAAATGAACTTTTTTATACTAACAAAATCATATCTATTTTGCAATACAAATTATTGGAGCACCCAGACGGATTTGAACCATCGATCATTGAGTTGCAGTCAATTGCCTTACCAGACTTGGCTATGGGTGCACCGCTTGATTATTATACATATTTCTATAATTTAAATCAATAAAAAATGCATATAATCAAAGATTTATAAATTTAACGATTATTATTAAATAGCAATACAAATTAATCGTTTATTATTTTAATTCCTAAACCTAAAGTGAGATTATAAATATATTCAGTCATTTTTTCTTCGCTTATATTTAAATCTTTCTCGTTTGTTGTATAAAGAATGTTTGCAAATGCACCAACATAATAAGAAGATAAGATCTCTTTTGGAACATTAAAGTGAATTAGCTTATCATAAATTGATGTCAATAATGGAGTTATATCATTTATGAATAAATTTATATTCCAAAACATAGTATGTGATCTATCATTTTGAATAACTTTTGAAAATCTCTCTTTATTTTTATAAAAATAATGGATTATTGTTCTTATTATATCTTTATATAATACTTTATTATCTTTTTTATAATTAAATAATAAATCTATTTCAGAGGTAATCTCATTTACATATCTAGCAAAAAGAAACTTTAAAAGTTCATTTTTATCATAAAAATTATTATAGAAAGTTAATTTACTAACTAATGCATTTTCACAGATTTCTTTAATCGTGATATCATCATAATTTTTAAGTTCTAATAATTTTTCTAATGAATTTGCTAGGTCTCTTTTACTTCTAACAATTCTTGCGTCTTCTTTTTTCTTTATCATTGCTTTCATAAAACTCCAAAATAAACTTATTTTAATAAAAAGTTTAATAACTATACATGAGTATTGACTTGATACTAATGTATAAATATTATTATACAAGTAAACTATTGTAATACAAGTAAAATAGTTATAGAGTATCTTAAAAAACTAATGTATTATAATAATAAATGGAGGAAATGATGGAAGGCAATCGTGTAATCGAAATTAAAAATTTAGAAAAAGATTACGGACAAGGTCGTGGCATCTTTGGTGTTTCTTTTGATGTGTTTAAAGGCGAATGCTTTGGATTTTTAGGTCCAAATGGTGCAGGTAAATCTACGACAATTCGCCATTTAATGGGATTTTCAAAACCTGATCATGGTGAAACTTTGATTGATGGTAAGAATAGTTTTAAATATCATGAAGAAGTAATGAAAAACGTATCATATTTACCAGGAGAAATTGCCTTGCCAGAAGCTCTAACAGGTGCAGAATTTATTAAAATACAAAAATCATTAAAGAATGTAGTTGATGACACTTTTTTAAATTATTTAATTACTTTATTTAAATTAGATACTAAATTATTATGCAAAGAAATGTCTTTAGGAATGAAAAGGAAATTGGCAGTTGTTTGTTGTTTTATGAATGACCCAGATATAATAATTATGGATGAACCTAGTAGTGGCTTAGATCCAGAAATGCAAGATGTATTCATTAATTTAGTTCTTGAAGAAAAAAAACGTGGAAAAACTATTCTTATGTCGAGTCATATTTTTAAAGAAATAGATGATTGCTGCGATCGAATCGCTGTTATAAAAGATGGAAAAATTGTGTCAATTTTTCTATCAAGTGATCTAAAACACAAAGCTAACAAGAATTATATTTTAAATTTTATAAATTTATATGATTTTAATTCTTTTTTAAATGAAGAGCAAAATTTTCTTAAAATTGTTCATCATGATAAAAAAAATTATGAAGTAGTAGTTTCAATTAATGATTCAAATATAAATTACTTAATGAAAGACCTTTCAAAATACGAATTGATTGATTTTAAAGAAATTAAAGAGACTTTAGAAGATTATTTCATGTCTTTTTATAAGGAAAATAAATCTTATGTTGGGGTAAATTAATATGCCTGATAAATATATAATAATAGACAATGTTACTAAAGATTATGGCCAAGGAAGAGGAAATTTTAATATTTCTTTTGATATATCAAAGGGCGAAGCAGTTGGAATTGTCGGAGAAAATGGCGCTGGTAAAACTACATTGATGAGACAATTAATGGGATTTATAAAATCTGATAGTGGTAAAATAACCATAGATAATTTAGATGCTTATAAATGTGCTGCCGATACTAAAAGATATATAGGATATGTTCCAGGTGAAATTAATTTTCCTGATGTAAAAAGTGGAACTATTTTTCTACATAGTTATGCCAAAATGTGTGGAATAACTGATTTTGAATATGCAGATTCATTAATTAAACGTTTACAACTTGATATTCGCGCATATCCAAAAAGAATGTCTAAAGGCATGAAACAGAAAACTGCGATAGTAACTGCATTTATGAAACATCCTCCAATCGTTTTCTTAGATGAACCAACAACAGGTCTAGATCCATTGATGAGAGATGAGTTACTTAAAATAGTTTTAGAAGAAAAAAATAAAGGTACAACAATCTTCATGTCTAGTAATAGTATTGAAGAATTAGAAAAGGTTTGTGATAGAGTAATTTTGCTTTCTAATGGTAAAATATTAGATATTGCTGATGTTAATTTTATTCATAATATTGATTTTAGAGATTTTAAATTTGAATTTAAGGAAAAAGAAGCTTATGAAAAATTTAAATATTCTCGAACTGATATAATTCGAGAACAAGAAAAATTTAATCAATTAACATTAAGAGTTAAAAAAAGTAATATTTCAATTTTAATAAGAGAATTATCTAATTATGATTTAAGATTTTTTAGTGAAATAAAATATGATTTAACTAAATATTTTGAGGAAAGAAGGAAAGGAGATAATTTATATGCTAAAAAATAAAAAAAGTCAGCTAAATAGAAATGAAAATTTAGAATTTCCTGAAAATACCAATATTATAAAACTAACCAGTAATAGACATAAAGGCTTATTTTCGTGGGCTTTATTTAAAGAAAACATCAAAAGTTATTGGGGCTCATGGTCAATTGTTTCGTTAGGCAATGCTTTATTAGTTATTATTGTTGTAATGATTTTAGCAAGTTTAAACATAAATGAAACAAAAAAAGCTATGACTGATATGTTTCAAAACGCCGACACAGAATCGACTGTTAAAACTGGTGTTATTGGGCTTTATACTGGTTTTAGTCAAGCTGCTGAAACATATGAAATGTTTTCAAATAATCAAAAAGAATTAGTAAATTCTTTATCGTCGATGTATGAACAAATTGATGATTCCAATACACAACAATCTCTAAAATACGTTGAGACTACGTATAAGCGTTTATATGATATTGAAAATAATCATGAAAGTGCTAAAAGTCAAACTATTAGTCTTGTTAACACTTATTTAAATTTATTTTCATCAATGAGCAATGAGCAAAAAGAACTTGTTAAACAAATTATTCCATATTATATAGATGAATATTATCATACAATGAACGATAACACTTCAACTAAAAATAGATTAATTAATGCTATTGGAAACTATTTATCAGATACAATTAAAAAACAATATGAGCAGGTAAGTGATGAAAATGTTGAAAAAATAAAAAATTTAGTAATTTCTTCAATTGATACTTATAATGGTAGAATAGATGGTATTAACGATGCAACAAAGTTAAAAACAATTGCAAAAGAAGTTTCAACTGAAGTTTCTTTTGAAATTATCCGATTAGCTACGGATACATCTTTGAGCGAACAAGTAAATTACTTAATTGATGATTTAAAAGAAAAATATGAAGAAAGAAAAGAATCGTTTATTGGTAACGTTGATAATTATTACAACGAAAGTTTATCTAATGCTGTAATTGATGTAATTGTTAATTCTTTGGAAGATTTTGCTTATTTAAATTATCTTCCTTCATACAAAGTTGAATATATAACAAGTGTTAGAGGGCTTCCATTAATAAAAGAATCAACCGGTACAGTTGATAGTAATGGAAATATTATTTACAAAGAAGTAGAATCGACCAAATATGAGCCAGATAAATTTATTAGAGTTAATGGTACAATGGGCAATGCACCTAGTATTTTAGAAAAGAAAAACAAAGCAATTATTACAGGTAAAGAATATTCTGATAAGGAAATAAAAAAAGCTAAAGAAGATGCTAAGTCTTCAATAGACATGTCTAAAAAATATATAAGTTCTTTTATGGTGGAATTTATTAATAGAAATTCTGAAAATAAGAACGCATATTTTGATGGGGAGAATATTGATTATGAAGCAATTAAAAATAAGTCAATTGATACGATAATTGAAGAAGGTCAAAATACAATAATTAACCAGTATAACACTGCTAAAGGTACGTCAATTATTTCTATTGATGAATTACCAAGCGATTACATGGGAATGACTGGAGAGTCAATTATAAAATTACTAAGAGTCTATGCAGTAAGTGGGTTAAGTAGTTACAATGATTTATATAATGAATATAGTAATAAATATTCTATGATGGATGCAATGCTAGTAAGTATGTCGTTAGCTTGTAAAACTGTTACTGGTTCCTTACCTTTAGATTTGATGGATACACTCACTGAATTAGGAAACATGAATACTTATGGATTTATGGTTGGTGTAGTTGCTTTTGGAATGGCATGTTTACTTATGCCTTTAGTATACACAATCATCTTGTCAAACGGATTAGTTGCAGAAAAAGTAGAAACTGGCTCTTTAGCTTTTACTTTAGCAACACCTACAACTAGAAATACATTTGTATTTACTCAAGCAGTTTATTTAGCTGTTAGTGAAATAGCTTCTGGAATTATCTTAGTTTTAGGGGCAATTATTTCTAGAGAAGTTGGTATTGCAATTGGAGGAACTGATTTCTTAGAATCATTACTTTTATCTGATATTCTTAAATTTGCTTTAGGATCTGTAATGGTTATTATTGCAATGAGTGGAATTTGCTTTTTATCTAGTTGTATATTTAATAAAACTCGTTATGCAATAGGAATTGGTGGTGGAATCAATATATTTTTCTTTATATGTTCAATTTTAGGATTATTTGGGAGCAAGGCAATGCCTGGAGCTATTAGAATTGACTCAATGGATATTTTTAATTATTTTACAATCGACTCTTTATATGATGGCCTTGCGGCCATGAATGGCGAAGCTATTTATTGGCTTAAATTAGTTGGTTTATTGGCAATTTCTCTTATAACAACAAATATTGGTATAGCTTATTTCAATAAGAAAGATTTACCTCTATAAAAAAGGTACGAATAAGTTTATATATTAAAATAATATTTTATTTAGCAAATAATTTATAATATTTATCAAGTTGGTCTTTTCTAATTTGAGACAAAGCAGTAAATAATATGTCAATTATGTTATTTTGAACTACGCGAGAGCGAGTTGAATACGTTTTTAAATCTTTTCCTATAGATGAGTGATATAAATTTATATCGGCCAATTTTGATAAGGAATTGTCGCCATATTTTAAAATAGCTATAACTGGAATTTTATTCTTTTTTAGAATTTTGGCTGTATTTAGAATATCATCTGTTTCACCGGTATATGAAATAACAAGTGCAACATCACTAGGATTTAAAAAACTAGCAGATAAAATTTGTGAATGCTGATCTTTATAAGATTGTGCATCAATTCCTAATCGTTGAAATTTAAAAACTGCATCATCTGCTACGACTACGGAACCACTTAAAGCATAAATATGGACTTTATTAGCTTTATCAATAAGATTGATAGCTTTTGAAACATCATCTTCATTTAAAATTTTTGAGGTTGAGTTTATGGCTTCGAAATTAAGTTTGCTTATAGTATAAATTAGTGATTTAATAGACATTTCATCGAGATTCTTAGCATTATTAAAGCTATAAATCTGTTCTTGATTTTGATCTTTGTTTCTTACTTCACTATAAAGAGATTTAATAAAATCTCGATATCCGTCGTATTTTAAAGCATAGCAAAAACGCATTATTGTAGCTGTTGAACATTTACATTTATGTGAAAGCTCAGCTACAGTCATTATTGAGACTTCATTTGGATGTTTTAAGACATAATTAGCTACTTTTAATTCTTGTTTTGAAAAAGTATCTAATGCCTCATTAACCCTAATAAGACAGTTATCCATAGAAAATTACCCTCCAAAACGATGTACAAATATAATTTATTAATGCATCATTTTCTATATTCACTTATATTTATTATACTTTTTATAAAACAAATTAACCACCATATTTTTCCTAAAAATTTGTAAAAAATATCATATTTACTATCGTTTTAATAAAAAGTTGTAACATAAGTTAACATCAATAATTATCAATTGATAAAATTTAATGCATTAAAAAATATATTTTTTATATTCTTGTTAAATAATTAATAATTAATTTATTTTGCTAAAATTAATTATTATGGTAAAAAAATAAAAAGGCATAATTTTACTATGCTAATATATTTAATTTAAAAGTTATTCATTTAAAATATTTATTAATTTAATGGTGCACTAGTAGAATGTAAAACATCAAATAAAAATTAATTACTGTTTGATTAATATTTATATTAGAACAATAAGTATACATTAAATATAACTACTAAATAATTTGATTATCTTTATAAGATTAGAAGATAACTATGAAATAATTTGTCTTTGATGTTGACGATACATTAATTGATTTTAAATAAAATATTAATGATGAAACTATTAAAATAATTAATAAATTGCATGATAAAGATGAGGCTATTTTTATAGGTAGTGAACTTTTATTTTCTGGTTTTAAAAAAATCTATTTTTATTTAAAAATGAATTTATGTGTGCTATTTGTTCTAATGTAGTTAGTATATACAATTATAACGAAAATTTGATTTTTATAAAGAAGAAATAAAATATAATTTACTAAAAAATATATGATAATTTTTCCAAAAACTCTACTAAAATTGAAGTTTTTTCTTTTTTGATAATAAAACTGGATATCTTAGATATAGTAAGTGGTTTGAAAGTGAATGTCTTTAAATGATACTATTTCCTGTAATTTTAATAAATATAAAAATAAAGTAAATTTTATTTTAGAGAAGATTATAATTTGAATAGATTATGATGCAAATAAAAAATTGAAATTAGTGATAAACTTAAAAATAATTATCAAATTGTAAGGAGTAATATATTTTTAAATTGACATAACGATAAAGAATATTGATAAAGTTTGTAGGGTTGAAAAATTGATTAAACTGTTAAACATTGATAGAGAGATACATTTGCTTTTGATAATACTTTAAATGACTTTTAATGATTAAATTTTAATTAAATTGCGATGGGAAATGTTGTTGATGAAGTTAAAAAAATAGCTAAATTAATTACTACTGAAGTAACAAATAATGGTATTATTTACGAGACAAAAATTATATAAAAAAACTTAACTAATGATATAAAAAATTATCAAAAAAAATACTGAAATTGATATTGACATTAATATCTTATATATAGTAAGATTATTTCACTGGCGTTTTTGCGTAGATTTGGAAGATTGCTGATACACCAACAGGCGTTGTCATGAATGGTAATCAGGGAACTTACAATGAGCAAAAGTTGTGCCTGTTAAAATGAAAGGAGAAAATTCATGGCAAAAGTTAAAAAAATTAGAGTTCGCCTTCAAGCTTACGATCACAAAGTACTTGACTTTGCAGTCGAAAAAATTGTCGGTGCAATTACTAAAACTGGTGCAGGTGTAGTCGGACCAATTCCACTTCCAACGGAAAAACAAGTCTACACAATATTGAGAGCTGTTCACAAATATAAGGATTCTCGTGAACAATTTGAAATTAGAACACATAAGAGAATCATTGATATCACTCATCCAACTAATGATACAATCGAAGCTTTAAAGAGATTAGATTTACCAAGTGGTGTCGATATCGATATTAAATTATAAGGAGGTAAGAGCAATGAAAAGTATCATCGGTCGTAAAATGGGAATGACCCAAGTATACGCAGAAGATGGAACAATGTATGCAGTTACAGTTGTTGAAGTCTTACCTAATGTTGTAACTCTTAAAAAATCTGTCGAAAAAGATGGCTATGAAGCAATTCAAGTTGGCTACGAAGATAAGAAAGAAAAATCAGTTACAAACGCCCTTAAGGGTATTTATAAAAAAGCTGGTGTCGCTACTAAAGCTGGTTTATATGAACTTAAAGGTGATGAAATGATGAAATTTGAAGTCGGCAATGAGATTAAGGCTGATTTATTCAAAACAGGTGACATTGTTGATGTACTTGGAACTAGTAAAGGTAGAGGCTATGCCGGTGTCATCAAAAGATGGGGACATACCATTGGACCTAAGGGACATGGTAGTGGATACCATAGAGGACAAGGTTCATTTGCTAATAATGGTCGTTGCAATAACCGTGTTATTCCTGGCAAGAAAATGGCTGGACATATGGGAAATCAAAATGCAACTGTTTTAAATCAAAGAGTAGTTAAAGCTGATGCTGAACATGGATATATCTTAATTTCTGGTGGTGTCCCAGGACCTAAAAAGGGCATTGTCATGATTAGAAGCGCTGTTAAGACTGCTACTGGACATGAACCAGCAATTAAGAATTTAATTGATAGAACACCTAAAGTCGAAGAAACTAAATAAGTAGAAAGGAGTGTATTATGGATAAAAAAGTTAAATTAAATGTCTATAACCAAAATGGTGAAGCTACTTCTACTATGAGTGTTAGTGCTTCTATATTTGGTGGAGAAGTTAATGAACAAGTAATGTTTGATGCTGTAAATGTCTATATGGCTAATGCTCGTCAAGCAACTGCTAAAACTAAAACTAGAGCAGAAGTAAGTGGTGGTGGTAGAAAGCCATGGAGACAAAAAGGTACTGGTAGAGCTCGTGCTGGAAGTACTCGTTCTCCTATTTGGGTTGGTGGCGGAAACGTCTTTGGTCCAAAAGGAACTCAAAATTTTAAAATTAAGCAAAATAAAAAAGAACATAATTTAGCTCTTAAGAGTGCATTGGCAAGTTTAGGAAGCAAAAATGTTTATGTTTTAGATGAATTGAAAGTTAATGGTCAAACTAAAGAAATTGTTGCTTTATTAAAAGCACTTAAATTAGAAAATAAAAAAGTATTATTAGTAAGTGATAATGATTTAGTTTTAAGAGCTAGTGGTAATGTTAGTAATCTTACTTTAAGAGCAAATAACAATATCTCAGTTTATGATTTATTAAATACTAACGCACTTATATTAAATAAGGATGATGTTAGCAAAATTGAGGAGGAACTTAAATAATGGCTAAAAAAGTTGAAAAGAAAGAAGAAGTTGTTCTTTCTAAACCAAAAGCTACTCTTAGTGATTTTGATGTAATTGTTGAACCACTTATCACTGAAAAAAGTATGTCATTGTCTCAAGAACAAAACAAAGCTACATTTATCGTTAAAGGTAATGCTAACAAGACTGCAATTAAAAATGCTGTTGAAAGAATCTATCAAGTTCATGTTAAAGGTGTTAGTGTCGTAAATGTTCATAGTAAAGAAACTACACGTGGTACTAGACATAAAGGAACTATTAGTGGATTTAAAAAAGCTATTGTAACTATTGCTAGTGGTGAAGCTATTGATTTATTCAAAGAATAAAGGAACTTATATATAGGAGATTATTATGCCAATTAAAAATTATAAACCATATACTCCTTCTCGTAGAGCAATGACTACAATCTCTAACGAGGAGATAACAAAATCTACTCCTGAAAAAAGTTTACTTGTAACATTAAAGAAAACTGGTGGTAGAAATAACCAAGGTGTTATAACAACTCGCCATATCGGTGGTGGTAATAAAAGAAAATACCGTATCATCGACTTCAAACGTGACAAGGATGGAGTAGTTGGAAAAGTATTCGCAATTGAATATGATCCAAATAGAAATGCTAATATCGCATTAATTCATTATGTTGATGGTGAAAAACGTTACATACTTCAACCTAAAGGATTAAAAGTTGGCGATAAGATTGTTAGTGGTGACGCTGTTGATATTATTACTGGTAATGCAATGTTACTTGACAATATACCTGAAGGTACTTTCATTCATAATGTTGAATTAACTCCTAAAAAAGGCGGTCAACTTTGTAGAAGTGCTGGATGTAGTGCTCAAATCTTAGGTAAAGAAGGAAAATATGTTATTGTTAGACTTCAATCTGGTGAAATGAGAAAAATCTTAGGTACTTGTAAAGCTACAATCGGCATTGTTGGGAATGAAGATTACAGCTTAGTAAATTTAGGTAAAGCTGGTAAAACTAGATGGTTAGGTACTCGTCCTACTGTTAGAGGTAGCGCGATGAACCCAAATGATCACCCACATGGTGGTGGTGAAGGTAAATGTCCTGTTGGACGTGATGCTCCACGTACACCTTGGGGTAAAAGAGCCCTTGGTGTTAAAACACGTAAGAATAAAAAGGCTTCTACAAAACTTATTGTAAGAAGAAGAAATGGTAAATAGTAAAGGAGAATTAGGATGGCACGTAGTTTAAAAAAAGGACCATTTGTCGATGAAAGCTTAATGAAAAAAGTTGAAGCTTTAAATGCAAGTGGCAAAAAAGAAGTCATTAAAACTTGGTCTAGAAGAAGTACAATTTTTCCAAATTTTGTTGAACATACCTTTGCTGTTTATAATGGGCATGCATTTATAACAGTGTTTGTTACTGAAGATATGGTTGGACATAAATTAGGTGAATTTGCTCCAACTAGAACTTATAAAGGTCACTTTGGTAATAACGCTGAAGATAAAGCTGCAGCAATGGCTGCTGCTGGAGTTAAAAAGAAATAATAGGAGGTTAGGTTATGGAAGAAGTTAAAACTGAAACAAAGAAGAAGACTACTAAAAAAGCTGCTTCTAGTGAAGAAAAAGTAACAAAGACAACAAAGACTAGAACTACTAAAAAAGCTGCTTCTAGTGAAGAAAAAGTTACTAAACCTGAAACTAGCAAGAAACCTGCTACTAAAAAAGCTCCAGCTAAGAAAGTAGCAAAAAAAGAAGTTGCTAAAGAAGAAAAAGTTGAAAAAACCGCTGATGTTAAAGAAACTAAAGAAGCAAAAACAAGTAAAAAAGATAAAAAAGTTGTTGAAACTCCAAAAGTTCTTAGAACAGAGGCTAGTGCTAAAGCACTCAATGTAAAAGTTACACCTCGTAAAGCTAGATTAGTCATTGATTTAGTTAGAGGAAAAGATGTTGATGTTGCTCTTGATATTCTTAATAACACTCATCGTAAAGCTAGTGATGCTGTTGGTAAAGTTATAAAAAGTGCGTATGCTAATGCAGTCAATAACTTTAATATGAATGGTGATAAATTATATGTTGCTTCTATTATGGCTAGTGATTCTATCAAAATGAAAAGATATTTACCTAGAGCTAAAGGAAGCGCAAGTGGCTTAGTTAAAAGATTTGCTAATATCTATGTCACTGTTAAGGAAAGAAATTAAGGAGTAAGATATGGGTCAAAAAGTTAATCCAGTAGGAATGAGAATTGGTCTTAATAAAAATTGGAATAGCAGATGGTTTGCTACCGGTAAAGATTACTCCAAATTCTTAATTGAAGACGACAAAATTAGAAATTATATTGAGAAACATCTTGATAGAAATGCTTTCTTATCACACATTGAAATTGAAAGAAAGAAAACTAATAAAGGACAACTAGTTACTGTAATGATCTTCGTTGCTAGACCTGGTGTCGTTATTGGACAAGATGGTGCAAATATTAATGCTTTAAAGAAAGATTTAGTTAAATTAATTAAAAATGATAATCTCAAACTTGATGTTGTTGAAGTTAAACAACCAAATCTTGATGCGAGAATTGTTGGTTTACAAATCGCAAAGCAATTAGAAGAAAGAGCAAGTTTCAGAATTGTTCAAAAGAAAGCTCTTATGCAAGTTAGAAAGAGCGGCGCTAAAGGTTGCAAAACTGAAGTTAGCGGTCGTTTAGCAGGTGCTGATATTGCCCGTAGTGAAGGCTATAAAGAAGGAACAATGGCTATCAATACTTTAAAGAGTGATATAGATTTCGCAGTAAGTGAAGCTATGACTACTTATGGTAAGCTTGGTGTTAAAGTTTGGATTTGCCGTGGTGAAAAAGAAATTAATCCTAAAACAGTAAAACCTTCTAACAAGAAAGGAGAATAGTATGTTACAACCTAAAAGAGTTAAATATAGAAGACCTCATATTATTAGATATGAAGGTTTATCAAAAGCTGGTAACGAAGTTAGCTTTGGAACATATGGTCTTCAAGCTGTTACTGGTAATTATATAAGTGATCGTCAAATCGAAGCTTGTCGTGTTGTCTTAAGTAGATATACAAAAAGACAAGGTAAAATTTGGATCAGAATCTTCCCACATTTAGCAAAAACTAAGAAACCTGCTGAAGTTCGTATGGGTTCTGGTAAAGGTAATCCTGAATATTGGGTCGCTGTTGTAAAAAAGAATAGAGTTTTATTTGAAATTGGTGGAGTACCTGATGATGTAGCTAAAGAAGCTCTTAGAATGGCTGCTTACAAACTTCCAATTAAGACTAGAATAATTAAAAAAGAGGAGGTTAAATAAGTATGAAAATTAATGAAGTAAGAGAGTTATCTACAGAAGAATTAAATCAACGTATTTACTCCTTAAAAGAACAATTATTTAATTTAAGAAGAAAGAAAGCTGTTGGTCAACTTGAAAATCCTGCTATGATCAAAACAGTTCGTAAAGACATTGCTCGTATCAACACAGTTCTTAAAGAAAGAGAACTTGGAGTAAAATAAGGAGTTAATTATGAATAATAGAAGAAAAATTCAAGGAAGCGTTGTTGGAAATAAAGCTGATAAAACCATTATTGTCCAAGTTGAATCTTATAAGAAACATCCTAAGTATAAGAAAAGAGTTCAATCAAGAAGCAAATATTATGCTCACGATGAAGAAAATAAAGCTAATGTTGGCGATATTGTTACAATCGAAGAGTGTAGACCAATTTCTAAAACTAAGAAGTTTAAATTAATTTCGATTGATCAAAAAGCTCTTGAGTCAATTAAAGTACTCGAAGAAACTGAAGTCGAAAAAGTACTTCACGAAGAAGTTGAAGAAAATCCAGAAGAAAAGGAGGCTAAATAATTATGATTCAAACTGAAACAAATTTAAAAGTCGCTGATAATTCTGGTGCTCGTAGTGTTAGAGTATTTAGAATTTATGGCGGTAGCCATAGAAAATCTTGCTCAGTTGGTGATATTGTTCTTTGTGCAGTTAAGGATGCTATCCCAAATGGCAAAGTTAAAAAAAGTGATGTTGTTAAAGCTGTTATAGTTAGAACTTCTTATCCTATTCAAAGAAAAGACGGCTCAACTATCAGATTTGATGACAATGCTTGTGTTATTATTAATGAAGATAAAACTCCAGTTGGAACACGTGTCTTTGGACCTGTTGCTCGTGAATTAAGAGAAAAGGGAGATGCTTTTATGAAAATTGTCTCTCTTGCTAACGAAGTTTTATAAGGAGGATTTGGATATGAAACTTAAAAAAGGTGATAAGGTCATTGTCATTAGTGGCAAGGACAAAGGTAAAGTTGGTGTCATCCAGAGAGCCTACCCTAAACTCAATAAAGTTGTAGTTGAAGGGGTAAACGTACACAAGAAACATCAAAAGCCTACTCAACAAAATCCTAATGGTTCTATTTTAGAAATGTATAGTCCATTTGATGCAAGTAATGTTATGTATTATGATGCTAAAACTAAAAAAGGAACCAAATTAGGTTATAAATTTGATAAAGATGGTAAAAAAGTAAGATTTATGAAATCTAATGGAACCATCATCAAAGAATAAAGGAGAATTTTATGGCAAAAGAAAAGAAAGTTGAAACTGCTACTAAAGGCGGTCATAAAGAAAGAGTAACTACTACTAGATTACTTGAAAAATACCATAAAGAAATTACTCCTACTTTAATGAAAAAGTTCGAATATTCCTCTATTATGGAAGTTCCACACTTAGAAAAAATTGTTGTTAATATTGGTGTTGGTGATGCAACAAGTGATAGTAAAAGACTTGATGAAGCTGTTAGTGAAATCGCTTTAATTACTGGTCAAAAACCTATTATTACTAAGGCTAAGAAATCAATTGCTACTTTTAAATTAAGAGAAGGACAAGCTATTGGTTGTAAAGTAACTTTACGTGGCGTTAGAATGTATGAATTTTTAGATAAACTTGTTTCAATCGCTTTACCACGTGTTAGAGATTTCCGTGGTGTTAATAAAAACGCATTTGATGGCAGAGGAAATTATACTTTAGGTGTTAAAGAACAATTAATTTTCCCTGAAATCGATTATGATAAAGTTGGCAAAGTTAGAGGTATGGATATAGTAATTGTCACTACCGCTAAAACCGATGAAGAGGCATTTGCTTTATTAAAAGAGCTTGGAATGCCATTTAGTAAATAGGGGGAACGTTATGGCAAAAACTAGTTTAAAGGTTAAACAATCAAGACCACAAAAATTTAAAGTTAGAGAATATACACGTTGCAAAAGATGTGGACGTCCTCATGCTGTTTATTCAAAATTCGGACTTTGTAGAATTTGTCTTAGAGAATTAGCTTATAAAGGCGAAATTCCAGGACTTAAAAAATCATCATGGTAATTATTAGGAGGTAAAAATATGCATCAAGATCCAATCGCAGATATGCTTACAAGAATTAGAAATGCTAATTTAACTAATCATGAGAGCGTTTCAATGCCTTCTAGTAAAATGAAGGTTAGTATTGCTAAAATCTTATTAGATGAAGGCTTCATTAAATCTTATAAAGAAGTTGAAGTTGAAGGTAAAAAGAATCTCACCATTACATTAAAATATGGTGCAGATAATGTTAGAGTTATTACTGGCTTAAGAAGAATTTCTAAACCAGGTCTTAGAGTTACAGTTGATTCACGTCATATTCCTAGCGTTCTTAGAGGGCTTGGAATTGCTATTATTTCAACTAGTAAAGGGCTTCTCACTGATAAAGCATGTAGACAATTACATGTTGGTGGCGAAGTAATTTGTTACGTTTGGTAATCGGAGGTTAATTTATTATGTCACGTATTGGTAAAAAATTAATCCCTATGGTCGATGGAGTAACTGTTACTATCAACGATAATTATGTTGATGTAAAAGGAAAAAATGGAGAAGATAAAATCTATTTTAATCCTTCATTAATTAGTGTTACTATTGAAGATAATCATATTAAAGTTACTCGTCATAATGAAGAAAAATCAACTAAACAAATTCACGGCACTATTAGAGCATTGATAAATAATGCTGTAAAAGGATGCCATGATGGATTTAGTAAAGAACTTGAAATAGTTGGTATCGGTTATCGTGCTGAAATGAGAGGTAATGACTTAGTGCTCCATGTTGGTTATTCTCACGAGAACGTTATTAGTCCACTTGAAGGTGTCAAAATTTCTTGTAAAGATGCTAACCATGTAGTTGTTACAGGTAGTGATAAATTCAAAGTTGGTCAAACTGCTGCTTTAATTAGAAATACTCGTAAACCAGAACCTTATGGTGGTAAAGGTATTAAATACAAAGGTGAACATATCTTACGTAAAGAAGGTAAGAGAGCTGGTAAGAAGTAAGGAGATAGACTATGATTAATAATATTGATAGAAGTAAAGTTAGAAGAAGAAAACATCTTAGAGTTCGTGCAAAAATTAGTGGAACTAGTTTAACTCCTCGTTTATGCGTATATCGTTCTAACAAGAATATTGAAGTACAAGTTATCGATGACACTAAAGGTGTTACCTTAGCTAGTAGTAGTAGCGAACAACTCCATCTTGAAAGAGGTAATAACATCGAAGCAAGTAAAGCAGTTGGTGCTGATATTGCTAAAAAATGTTTAGCTTTAAATATTAATAGTGTTGTTTTCGATCGTGGTGGATATGTCTATCATGGACGTGTAAAAGCTTTAGCAGAAGCTGCTCGTGAAGGTGGATTAAATTTCTAAGGAGAATCTTATGGTAGAAAATGAAAATAAAGTAAATGAAACTACAACTAGTGAAGAAGTTAAAGAAGAAGCTAAAGTAGTTACTCCTAGTGAAGGAAATGATAAAACTAGCAAGAAAAACCTTAGAAATGGTAAAAGAAATTTCCAACGTAGAGAAAGAAAAGTTGAACAAAAAGAATATGAGGAAAGAGTAGTTGCTATTAATCGTGTCACTAAAGTTGTTAAAGGTGGTAAAAGAATGAAATTTTCTGCTGTTGTCGTTATTGGCAATGGTAAAGGAAAATATGGCTTTGCTACTGGCAAATCTGGTGAAGTCCCAGATGCAATTAAAAAGGCTGTTGATAGAGCAAAAAGAAATACTTTTACAGTAAAACTTGTTAATGCTGGTTCAATTTCTCATGAAATAATTGGAAGTTATGGTGCTACTAGAGTATTCTTAAAACCTGCTCCTGAAGGTACTGGTATTATTGCTGGTGGTGCTGTTAGAGCTATTCTTGAACTTACTGGTATAAAAAATGTTTATAGTAAAGTTTATGGTTCAAGAACACCAATTAATGTTATTAGAGCTACCAATAATGCTTTAAGTAATTTAAAGAATTATCAAGCTGTTAAAGCTCTTAGAAGTAATGAGGAGGTTAAGGCTGATGTTAAATAATTTAAAACCTACTGAAGGTAGTAGAAAAGCAAAAACTAGACGTTGCCGTGGTCTTGGCAGTGGATTAGGAAAAAATGGTGGTTCTGGTAATAAAGGACAAAATTCAAGATCAGGTGGTGGTGTTAGACTAGGTTTTGAAGGTGGACAACTTCCATTATTTAGAAGATTACCAAAAAGAGGATTTAAACACTATGGAAAAGTAGAATATGCTACTATTAATGTTGGTGATTTAAATAAATTCGAAGATGGGGCTGTCGTTGATATGACTTCACTTGTCGAAGCACATTTAATTAAAAAAGAGCTTGATGGTTTAAAAGTTTTAGGAAATGGTGAATTAACTAAAAAAGTTACAATCAAAGCTAATAAATTTAGTGCAGTTGCTTTAGAAAAAATTAATAAAGCAGGTGCAAAAGCTGAAACTTTGGACTAAAATATTCTTTGTATTAAAGAAAAATTATGAAGAAGTTAGTGCAGATTTTTAAAAACAAAGAAGTCGTTGGTCGTATATTTTTTACGATTATGATTTTATTTGTTTTTAGAATCGGAGCAGCAATTACTGCTCCAGGTATCCAAGTAAATGAAGATACATTAGATTCTTCAAATAATATATTTGCTTTAATGAATTTACTTGGAGGTGGCGCTTTACAGAATTTCTCAATTTTTGCTTTAGGTGTTTCTCCATATATTACAGCACAAATTATTATTCAATTATTAAGTATGGATGTTCTTCCTGCTTTAAGTGAACTTAATAAGCAAGGTCAATATGGACGTAAAAAAATTGAGATGGCAACGCGTTATTTAACGTTAATGCTTGCTGCTGTACAAGCTTATGGTATTATTCAAACTGCAAAAAATACTGATTGGATTACATTTACTTTTGAAGAAAATTTTATTAATTATGCTTATGTTGTAACTGTTATGGTTGCTGGAGCTATGCTTGTTATGTGGCTTGGTGATCGAATTACTTCAAAAGGAATTGGTAATGGTATTTCAATTATAATTTTTGCTGGTATTGTTAGTAGTTTACCTACTCAAGTTTATACTGCTTTTACTAGTTGGATTTTAAATTCCTGGAATATGGGCAGTATTGAAGCAATGAGTGGTGTATTTAAATTCTTATTATATGTAGCTAGTTTAGTTGCTATTATTGCATTTGTAGTCTTTATTGAACTTGCAAAAAGAAAAATTCCTGTTCAACATGCAACTCGTAGTGGTGGTAGTGAAAAAATGTCTAAGGCAAGTTTCTTACCTATTAAAATTAATAGCGCTGGTGTTATTCCTGTAATTTTCGCTAGTTCAATTTTGATGGCTCCTAGTGTTATTGCAAGTTTTATTTCAAGTGATGCAGCAAATGCTGAATGGTTGAAAATCTTTCAATATAATCAACTATATAACACTGGTGGAGTAATGATTCCTTGGGGATTAATTATATATCTTGTATTAATTTTATTATTTACATATTTTTATGCCAATTTACAAATTAATCCAGATCAAATGGCTGATAATTTCCAAAAAAACGGCAGTTATATCCCTGGAATTAGACCTGGAAATGAAACAGCACGTTATGTTAAGCAAGTGCTTAATAGAGTAACATTTATTGGAGCTATCAGTTTGATGTTTGTTGCAGCATTACCTGTTGTTTTATCCTTAACTGTATTTAAAGAAAATTCTTCTTTAGCAATTGGCGGAACCGGTTTGATTATTGTTGTTGGTGTTGCTCTTGAAATCAATAACCAAATTAATGGTCTTATTGCTGGAAAAAGCTATGATGAAGTTATCGGAGGAATGTAAAGATGTTAAAAAGTATTATTTTACTTGGAGCTCCAGGAGCTGGTAAAGGAACAAATGCTAAGAAAATTTGTGCTTATTATCATATTCCACATATCTCAACTGGTGATATGTTTAGGGAAGCGATTAAAAATAAGACTGCGTTAGGTGAACTAGCTAATTCTTATATTTCTCAAGGACTTCTTGTTCCTGACGAAGTAACGATTGGCTTAGTAAAAGAAAGATTATCTAAAGATGATTGTAAAGATGGCTTTTTATTAGATGGTTTTCCTAGAACGATTCCTCAAGCTGAAGCTTTAGAAGAAATTGGAAAAGAATTATCTAGGCCAATTAATTATGTAATAAATATAGTTGTTCCAGAAAGTGTTCTTGTAGAGCGCATTACTGGTAGAAGAGTTTGTAAAAGTTGTGGGGCCCCTTATCATATTAAAAATATGCCTTCTAAAGTTGAGGGTGTATGCGATTTATGTGGTGGTGAGCTTATTCAAAGAAAGGATGATAATGAAGAAACTTTAAAGGCTCGTTTAAGTGAATATCATCATAACACAACTCCATTAGTTAAATTTTATTCTAAGGCTAATTTACTTCATGAAGTTGATGGTACATTGCCTTTAGATAAAATTATGAGTGATATTATTGCACTTATTGGGTGATTTATTAATGAGTATCATTATTAAATCTCCCCGTGAGATTGCTTTAATAAAAGATGCTGGGAAGATTATTATTGATTTATTCGACATCTTGAAAGAAAATACGCTTCCTGGTAAATCTACGTGGGAATTAGCTAAAATTGCAGGAGATTTTATTCGCTCTCGTGGAGCGATACCATCTTGTAAGAATTATGAAGGCTATCCTGGGGAAATCTGTGTCTCAGTTAACGATACTTTAGTTCATGGCATTCCTTCTAAAAAGATTATCTTAAAAGAAGGAGATATCGTAAGTTATGATGTACTTGTAACTAAAAATGGTTATACTGCAGATGCTTGTCGTACTTATCCAGTCGGAAAAATTAGCGAAGAAGCACTAAATTTAATTAAAGTTACCGAAGAAGCTTTCTTTGTTGGGGTCAAGGAAGTTAAACCTAACAATCGAATAGGTGATATTTCCAATGCTATTGAGAAATATGTAGAAAGCTTTGGATATAGCTTAACTGATGAATTTGGTGGTCATGGAGTGGGACGTGAAGTTCATGAAGATCCACTTATTCCTAACGTTGGAAAACCACATACTGGTCCTAAAATTGTTAAAGGTATGACTTTAGCGATTGAACCTATGGTTAATTTAGGAAAGAAAGATGTAAAAATTATGGATGATGGTTGGACAACTAAGACTTGTGATGGTAAAATATGTAGCCACTACGAGAATACGGTCGTAGTTACGGATGATGGCTATGAAATCATTACTTTAAAAAAAGGAGAATAATAGACATTAATGGCAAAACAAGATGTTATAACCGTAGAGGCGGTAGTTGTAGAAGCTTTACCAAATTGTAATTTTAAGGTAAAACTAGAAAACGATGTAGTAATTCATGCCACTGTTTCAGGTAAAATCCGAATGCATTACATTCGCATCTTACCTGGTGATAAAGTTACTATCGAATTATCGCCTTATGATTTAAACAATGGCAGAATCGTCTTTAGACATAAGTAATTAGGAGGTAACATTATGAAAGTAAGACCCTCAGTAAAACCTATTTGTGACAAATGCAAGGTTATTAGAAGACATGGTAAAGTCATGGTTATTTGTTCTAATCCAAAACACAAACAAAGACAAGGTTAATTAGGAGGAAAATGTAGTATGGCACGTGTTGTCGGTGTTGATATTCCAAATGATAAAGCAGTAGCTTATTCATTAACCTATATTTATGGTATTGGTTTATCAAGTGCAAAAAAGATTGTTGAACTTGCTAAAGTTGATGGCTCTAAAAGAGTCAAAGATTTAAGCGAAGATGAATTAACAAGAATTAGAAATGAAGTAAGTCACTTCAAAGTTGAAGGTGATCTTAGACGTGAAGTTTTAATGAATATTAAAAGGCTTCAAGAAATTGGCTGCTATAGAGGCATTCGTCATAGAAGAGGACTTCCAGTTAGAGGTCAAAGAACCAAGACTAACGCAAGAACTCGCAAAGGTCCACGTAAGACAATTGCTAATAAGAAAGAAGCAGTTAAATAAAGGAGGTAAATTAATATGGCTAATAAACAAACTACTCGTAAAAAGAAAATTAAAAGAGCTTTTACGAAAGGTGTTGCTCATATTCATGCAACCTTTAATAACACAATAATTACTATTACTGATGAAAAAGGTAATGCAATTGCTTGGTCTAGTACTGGTGTGTTAGGATTTAAAGGTGCAAAGAAATCAACTCCTTTTGCTGCTCAAAGTGCTGCAGAAGCGGCTGGAAAGGCTGCTGTCGAACAAGGTATTAAGTCTGTTGATGTTGATGTTAAGGGTCCAGGTGCTGGTAGAGAAAGCGCAATTAGAGCTTTAGCTAATGCTGGATTAACCATTACATCAATTATTGATACTACACCTATTCCACATAATGGTTGCCGTCCACCAAAACATCCACACGGTTAATAACTATTATAGGAGGCTAGAAAATGGAAAATAATAATGAAGTAAAAATTGCTCGTCCTTTTGAAAGATGTTCTTTCAATATGACAGTTAATGATTCTAGTGAAAATTATGCTAGAATCGTCTGTGAACCTCTTGAAAGAGGATTTGGTACAACTTTAGGAAATGCACTAAGACGTGTGTTACTTTCTAGTTTACCTGGTACTAGTGTTTACTGTGTTGAGGTTGAAGGTGCAGTTCACGAATTTACTGCTTTAGAAGGCATCGAAGAAGATTTAACTCAAATCATCTTAAATTTAAAAGATTTAATTCTAAAATCTGATACTATTGGTGATGAAGATTATACAGCAACAGTTGATATTCATGGACCTAAAGAATTTTTAGCTAGTGATATTGAACTTCCTACTGGACTTGAAGTTGTCAATAAAGATTTAGTTATTGCTCATGTCGCAGAAGGTGGACATTTGAAAATGACTCTACATATTAAAAATGGTAGAGGATATGTTACAAGTGAGCAAAATAAAACTTTAAATAAATTACCATTACATGGTATTGCTACCGATAGTAATTTCTCTAGCGTTACTAAAGTTAATTATATTGTTGAGCCTACTCGTGTTGGGCATGATGCTCATTATGATAAGCTTACTTTAGAAGTTTGGACAAATGGTTCAATTTCTCCTAAAGATGCAATAAGTTTAGCTAGTAAAATTCTTATTTCTTATCTAGATAACTTCCTTGATTTAGATAATGATAAATTTGAAGAAGTCGGTTTAGTTAAAGATGTTGAAAAAGCTAAAGAAGAAACATTTGAAAATCTTTCAGTTGAAGACCTTGATTTAAGCATTAGAAGTTACAATTGCTTAAAAAGAGCAGGTATTTCTAATGTCTTAGAGTTAACTCAAAAGAGTGAAGCTGAAATGATGAAAATTAGAAATCTAGGTAAAAAATCTCTTAAAGAAGTTAAGGATAAACTAGAAGAAAAAGGTTTATCATTTAGAGATTCTAAAGAAGATTAATCGATTATAGGAGATATATATGCAAATTGGTAGAAAAAATGTACATGGTAAGGGTGGTGTTAGATTTAAGACCCCTTATACCTCAAGTAAACAAAAATCTCAAGTAAGAAATCTTTGCACAGAACTCGTTATTTTTGAAAAGGTTGTTGTTACTAGAAGTATGGTTAAAGATGTTGTTAAAACTTTTGATCGTTTAGTAACTTATGCTAAAAAAGGTGATTTACATAGCAGAAGACTTGCCGCAAGTGTTCTTAGAAAATATCACTTAAATAGCGATGTTGATGCATTAGATAAATTATTTAATGATTTAGCTAAAAGATTTAGTAGTCGTAATGGTGGATATTTAAGAGTTTTGAAACTTGAAAATAGAAAAGGCGATAACGCTCCAGTAAGATTATTAGTATTAGCTGATTAATTGTATAAATAATATTTTAAAGGAGGATGAATTCCTCCTTTTTGTCTCTATATGGAGGTAAAAATGAAAGATTTTGTCGTATTAGATTTAGATGGAACTCTAATTAATACTTTAATTGGAATAACTAAAGCTAGCAATTTATTTTTAAAAGCATTTAATTATCCTTATTTTTATAGTGAAGAACAAGTAAAATCTTTTATTGGTCGAGGAGCTAGAAGGCTATTTTTATGTTTAGTTCATAAAGAAGACTTTGATGATAAATTAGAAAAAGAATATCAAGAATTCTTAAAATTTTATGAAGAAAATCAATATTCTAGTATTCCTTATGATGGAGTAAAAGAAACTTTATTAACTTTAAATAAAATAGGAATTAAAATTATTGTTTATTCTAATAAGCCAAATGCTTTATTGCAAAAATTGATTTCAAATAAATTAAGTGAAGTTAAATTTTTACATTTGCAAGGACAAGATGATAATTTCCCTCCAAAACCAGATGTGACTTTATTAAGATTAATTCTTAATAAATATGATTTAGCACCAATTAATGGTCTATATGTTGGTGATGGTTATGTTGACTTTTTAACAAGTATTAACATTAAAATGGATTTTTGTTTTTGTGAATATGGCTATTGTAGTTTAGAAAATAAAAACAAAATTGTTGGATTTAAGATTGAAAAGTTTAATGAATTATTAAATTTTTTAAAGTAAAATGAATAAGGAGGATAACTTTAATGATTAGAATATATACTTCACCTAGCTGTTCAAGTTGTCGTAAGGTTAAAAAATGGTTTGATGAGCAAAAAATCCCTTACGTTGAAAAAAATATTTTTACCTCCGTTTTAAATCCTGAAGAATTAAAAGATATATTATCAAAAACTGAAAATGGTACTGATGATATTATTTCTAAAAGGAGTAACATTATAAAAGAAGGTAACATTGATATTGATAGTATGACTGTTAATGAATTAATTGATTTTATTAAAAAGAATCCAAGTTGTTTAAAAAGACCTATTATGGTTGATGATCGTAAGATTCAGGTTGGCTATAATGAAGAAGAGATTCGTTCTTTTATACCAGCAGCTAGACGTATCAGTAGTCGTAATTGTCCTAAATTTGAGCATTGTGAAGATTGTCCAAATTGTCAAAAAGATAACTCATTATTTATTAAATAATTACATAAAAAAAGAAACTCTTGAATGAGTTTCTTTTTATAATTGTAATTAATTATTTTTTAATTGTATCCATTGCACGAACTTGCTTAGATTTTTCATTGATAATAAACGGAATTCCTAATTCTAAGCATTTTTCTTTAAGAGCATTTTTAGCTCTAGATAATGAATTTCCTTCCATTTCAAGCTCATAGTCAGTGATTCCATTATATGTATTTTTATCAATAGAGAAAATTTCACCACCTTCATAATTATCAATTTCTGTTCTTTCAGTGAATAAGGAGGTTTGAATTTTTAATTTATTAACATCAACTCCAAGCATTTGTAAAAAACTTTTAATGTCACTAGTAGGAAAAATTCCTTTATTTTTAAAATCATCGTATTGTTCTTTAGTGATTGATTCTTTCTTTTCTAATAATCCTTCGGCTAATGGAGCTTTTAAGTTCATTACAAAATAGCCTTTTTCTCTAATACGTAATAAAATTCCAAATTTCTTTAAATATAAATCATCTGTATCAATATAATAATTAGTTTGGTTAATTTTAGTTACGTTTTCTTTTTTGTAAAATTTAATAGCTTTTAAGTACTCTTCTTTACTAATTAATACCTTTGCTTCAATTTCAATATTTGTTGCCATATCTATTAATTCTCCTATAAAATATGATACAATAATTATAAGTTTTTTTAAAGGTAATAACTATGAGATTTTATGTAAAACATAAAGAGACAACGCGATGCTTAAAAATTAGTGAAGAGATAATTGATTTATTAATTAATGAGGGTCACGTTATTGATGAAATTAATCCAGAATTTGTTTTTAGCATTGGGGGAGATGGGACTTTTTTAAAAACTGTCCATTCGTATTTAAATGCTAATCCAATTTTTATCGGCATTAATGAAGGAAATTTAGGATTTTTATGTGAATTTAATTATGGTGATTTTAATTATATTTTAGATTTAATTAATAATTTTGATGAATCTAATTTATTTTATTATCCTTTATTAAGTTTTACCATTAATGATGAGATTTTTTATGCTTTAAATGAGATTAGAATTGAAAGTATTAATGGTGCTTCAATTAGATTTGATATTAATATAAATGATGATTATTTAGAAAAGCTTAATGGAGATGGCGTTGTTATTTCAACTAGTTTAGGAAGTAGTGGGATTAGTCGTGGACTTGGAGGAAGTTTGATTGACCATCAATTAGAAGTAATGCAATTAATTGAAAAAACACCTATTATTAATCGCTGCTATAATGCAATTAATTCTCCAATTATTCTTGATAAGAATAATTATATTGTCTTAGATCGATTTTCTTTTCCTAATTTTAACATTTATTATGATAATCTAGTTTATGAAGTTAGAAATTTTAATAAAGATATTAAAATTTCATTAACAAATAAAAAAATTAAAGTACTTAAATCTACTTATTTAACATACGTTAATAAATTAAATGATGCTTTTATTAATTAATTAATTAATTAATTAATTTATATTTTTTAAATAATTTTTCGATATATTCAATCGGGAAGCCAATTACATTAGTATAGCTCCCCTTTATTTTTTTAATTAGATTAATACTAGATTTATCCTGAATAGCATAAGAACCAGCTTTATCATAAACATAGACTTCGTTTAAATAAGTTAATATATCATCATTACTTAATTTATTAAAATAAACTTTAGTTTTTATTAATTTAATATGTATTCTATTTTTATATTTATAAGTAACACTTGTAATAACTAAATGTTTTTTATTAGATAGTAGTCTTAAGTCATTTATTGCTTCTAGTTTATTTAATGGTTTAGTTAAAATTTTATTTTTAAATTTAATAACAGTATCTAAACATATCACAAAATCATCATAATTAATCAAATTAAGAATAGATTTTAATTTATAACGACTAATTTTATGTAAGTAAAAGAAACTAGATTTGTCCAATGTTGATTCATCAAAAAGGGGTTTAATGACTTTAAAATTATTAGTTAATGTCTTTATTAATTCAATTCTTCGAGGAGAAGAACTACCTAGAATTATCATAATAATTAGTTATGATAATTCATAACTAATGGAATTATCATTGGGTTACGTTGTGTTTTTCTAAAATAGTATTTACTAACAACACTACGTATAGCGTTTTTAATATCGCCAAAAGTAACTTTAGCATTTTTATTAAGTATTTGATTTAAAGCATCTTCTACTTGAATTGCTGCATGACGAGTTAGATGTGATTCAGCAGCACCATTACTAACGAAACCACAAGTTATAACTTTTGGTTTAGCTGCCAATTTATTTTGTTTACTATCTAAACACACTAAAACACTAACCATGCCGTCATCTTGAAGAATTTTACGGTCACGAATAACAGCAGTAGAAACGCCATTAATGTCATTACCATCGATATAGACATCATCAGCTAAAATTCTTTCACCATCAGTAATTTTATGGTTACTTAGAACTAATGTATCACCATTCCCCAAAACGAAAATATTTTCACTAGGAATACCAATATTTTTAGCGAGATCAGCATGAAGTTTTAACATATGATATTCACCATGAGCTGGCATAAAATATTTAGGATTGAATAATTTTAAATTTAATTGAAGTTCTTTTCTAGATGGGTGACCGCTAGAATGAATTTCACTAAAGACACTATTTGTAATAACATCAGCACCAAATCTAGTCAATAAATTAACGACTTTATTGATACTAGCACCATTTCCAGGAATTGGAGAACTTGAAAAAACAACAGTATCACCTGGTATTATATGAAGATTTTTGAATGTACCATTAGCAATTCGGCTTAATGCAGCCATTGGTTCACCTTGACTACCGGTACATAAAATGACCATTTCGTTATCTTTACAATCATGCATTGTTTCCACGGTTTTTAAAATAGAAGTAGGAATTTTAATATAACCAAATTTACGAGCATATTCTAATGTATTGACCATACTTCGTCCAACAACGACAAGTTTACGATGATGTAAAATGGTCGATTCAACAATTTGTTGAATACGAGATACATTACTACTAAAAGTAGAAATGATTAATCTTCCAGGAGCTTTATCAAAAATTTCATTAATAGAATTAATGACATTTCTTTCACTAGGTGTCCAACCTTCTTTTTCAGCATTAGTTGAATCGGCTAATAATAAATCAACGCCTTCTTCACCAATATCTGCCATTTTTGCAAGTTGTATATCAGGACCAACTGGAGTTAAATCAATTTTAAAATCACCTGTAGTAACGATTCTACCTTCACTAGTATCAACACATATACCAAAAGAATCTGGAATAGAATGTGTTACCCTAAAAAAACTTACATTAAATTCGCCTGCAACAATTTTTGAATTTTCATCGTATTCAACGATATTAACTTTTTCCTTGCATTTCTTTTCTTCTAATTTTTGGCGAATTAAAGCAGCAGCAAGTTTAGGTGCATAAATTACTGGAACCTTAATGGCTTTTACTAAAAATGGGATAGCACCAATATGGTCTTCATGACCATGAGTTATAAATAATGCACGAATTTTACCTTGATTATTTTTTAAATGAGTATAATTTGGTATAACATAATCAACGCCAACTAAATCATCTTCAGGAAATTTCACGCCAGCATCGATAATAATTAAATGTCTTTCACTTTCAATACAATATGTGTTTTTTCCAACTTCACCTAAGCCACCTAAAGCATAAATTTTTATCGGATTATTTGCTATTTTCATTACCATTAAAAAATAAACTCCTTAAATAAATATATATAATCGAATTTGCGATTAAATTATATAAAAATAGATTAAATTATACAAGAAAAATGAATATAAAATTAATTAAAATTTAACCAATAGCGATACTATTTGGTAGTTTTTTGTATGGATCAAATTTATTTATATGATCGTAATATAAAACGCCATTTAAATGATCAATTTCGTGTTGTACAACAATTGCTAAATAGCCAACAAAAGTATATTCCATCATTTTATCAACTAATGCATCGTAGGCTTGAACTTTAATTTTATAATGTCTATAAACATATCCTTTATGATCTTGATCAACAGATAGACAACCTTCGCCTTGTTCTAAATATGTTAGTTTTGCACTCATTGAAATAATTTTTGGATTAACTAATAAATATTGATATGTAGTTTTTTCAGTAGGTATATAAATTGCTAGCATACGTTTATTTATTCCTATTTGTGGAGCAGCTAAACCAACTCCAGATCTAATATGATATTTATTTGATAACTCCTCATCTTGAGATGCTTTTAAATACTCGAGCATATCAAACAAAGTATCTTTATATTTTTTAGATAAAGGAAGTTCTAATTCAGTACTTATTTCTCTTAAACTTTTCTTGTTATCTTTTACTATCTTAAATAATTTCATATGAAAAATTATAATATAAATATTATAAATTGACTAGTTTTATATGTATTAAAATTCATATTATTTAATTAAAATTAACAAAAATATTCAGTTTCGATATGCACCCCAAAATTTGTACTTAATTATGGAGGGTGTATGAAAATTA
>ERZ808262.234-NODE-234-length-36845-cov-37.583392_pt1 | contig 36845 bp, 57 predicted proteins | sample MGYA00520895_ERZ808262 | MGnify/ENA primary metagenome ERZ808262 (study PRJEB31516, sample SAMN03275588) | gut metagenome | biome: mammalia-associated habitat; material: feces | host: Papio cynocephalus | place: Kenya | collected 2012-08-02 ... | reverse complement strand
CTCGTTCTGCCCGTTCTCGTTCTGCCCGTTCTCGTTCTGCCCGTTCTCGTTCTGCGGCACACCGTTCAGACACTAAAAAACCACCGCCAAATATCCCCTTTTTCTTTTCTTTTTGGGCGTCAAGCCGCGGTATAAAAAAAGATTCCGATTTTAACACTTTAAACTCAATTCCCAATCTTGAGTAAGCGCTAATCCGTGCAGCTTGTACAAGATGATTTGGGTATGTGTATTTTGGTAGCTGCTTTTTTGCCTCTTTTCGTACTGCTTCTGTTGCTCTTTTTACAGCCTGATATAATCCCGGAACGGTTCTGATTCGCAAATCTTTTGGTTCTAAATTGGTCAAAAATGACGTTTTTACAATAGCACCGTTGTCATAAGTGATGTTTGTATCCACAACCAACGCTGTGCATTCTCTATTTCTGATGCAGCTAAAAAGGGTCAAATTGGGGGCAAATAAGAAAAACGAAATATTTTTTGAAGTGTAAAAATCTACAATTTTTGATAATATACTAAATGGCGGATTATCTACAACGACAGCATCCTTTCTATAGCCATAGTTTTCATAATCGCCGCCCGGATAAAAAGGGCGGACAAAGTTTTCCTTGCTTATTTTATATTCATTTGCAGCCCAATCCGCAATAGCATCGTAAACAACAGGTGGCGTATAGCAATCGTCTGTTGTTTTCTTTGGGTTAAATTTTTCTACAAATTCTTCGTATGTTTTGCTTTTCATTTTCATTTATCCTTTCTTTGTAACAAATCAATCGCTTTTCGGAGTGGTTCTGGGAACTGCACACCCATCAAACCCATGTTTTCCACCATGGAAATCAGTTCGTTCGCCATAAATGCGATGCAGACAGCGTCCCGTACATAGGACGTATGCATGACGGCATCCACCTGCACGGCAACCACAACAAGTGCAAGTGTTGCGACCTTGCGACATAAACCTTTCCAACCAACTTTAGATTGCAAGCCGCCTGATTCTGTTTTTGGGGATTTTTTAAAAATCCCTGCACAAGCTAACCCCATCAGGTAATCAATCGCCATAAAAATCAGCAAGGCTCTGATTGCTGCATCCCAGCCGCCAAACAGCCCAGCAATCAGACCGCCGACCGTTCCGGCTGCTGCACAAATCCATTCTTTCATGCGGTTGTTTCCTCCGTTTCTTTCACGTCATAATCGCCGGAAAGCAGCACCAGCATTTCCGGTGTTAGGTCACCAGATGCAAAAATCTGATACTGTCCATTTTCAAGCTGCACTGCCTGAATTTTTGCGTTGCCCCAGTTGCTTCGCTGGATTGCCTTGCCTTGTTTCAATGCCTCGACTGCTTCGATAATGTTCACTATATTTTCCCCCTTATAAGATTGTAATTGACTGAATCAGCGGATGGCTGTTGTTGCTCCGACCGACCCAAACCAAATAGTATGTGCCTGCCGTTACGCCCTCGCACGGGGTCAGTGTTGTGATGTAATCCGTGCTGTACAGCCATTGTAAGGACAAGTCGATATAACTGCCCTCTGTTTGCGCTTTTTCGAGAATGTCCGCAGCCGTGCCCGTGTCAGACTGCACCAGCCGCAGAATGCCAGCTTCGGTGCTGCCAGCGAGGAAACGAATTGCAATTTGTGTGGATGCCGTCACGCTGATGGGCAGCGAGCAACAGGTGTATACCTGCAAATCCCATCCAAAAACGGTTGTTCCGTAGTTAAGGGCATAGCCGTTTTTTTCGCTGCAGAAATCCGCATGCAGGGCGGTAAAGTCTGCAACGCTGTAAATCGTATCGTTATAAAGCAAAGACACCTTGTCCCGATGCGTTGCATCATATAACACCGTTGTGGTTGGGGTTTCGCCGCCCGAAATTTCTAGAATCTTTGGGACAAGCGTGTTGAACTTTTCTTCTGCATTTGCTGCAACGCCTTTTGTGGTCAGATTTGCGGCAAGCTGCTGCCGCAGCTGGTTTAGTTTTGTCAGCTGTTCTGCAATTGTCACCGCCATGTTACACCTCCACCATCGTTGCAAGGGCTGTAGATAGATCGCCAACGCTGTCCTCTAAGGCTTTAATACGGGTTGCGAGGTTGTTGTCCGCTGCTTCTCGCTCTGCCGTTACTCTTGAGTATGTGCTATTTAGGTACGTTTCAATTCCGTCCAAAAAGTCTTTATTGTCGTGCGTATGTGCGGATGCTTTGAGCACATCGACATCCGGCGACAAGTCCAGCACAAAAAGGCCGTCCGGTACAAGGTCTAAGGCGTTATGAGTTACTGTACTGATGGAGGGCGACACCCGCCATGTTTGCTTGCCTGTTACGGTCACCAGCGTTGCAGTGCAGTATTTTTCAGATTCTCCCTCTTCGCATCCCTGCGTATAATCGCCCCAAATCACAGACTCACCGCTTGTTCCGTTTTTAACAGTCGCTGTGGTTGTTCCGTTTTTGTCAGTGATTGTAATGGTTGCTCCGGTGTCTGTTTCGGTAACGGTTGCAGTCGGGGAATAACCGTCTGTACCGTTCTTCCCGTCAATCCCATTTGCTCCGTCTTTTCCGTTTACGCCGTCTTTGCCAGGCTTTCCGGGGTCGCCTTTCGCTCCGGCTTCTCCCTTATCACCTTTATCTCCCTTTGCAGGCTGTCCGGAATCCTGATAAGCCCCTGTTGCAGCGTCGTATAGCCACCACGTGCCGTTCTGGATAATCGGAGCTTTCGCAATCAACTGCTCTGCCTGTGCAAGAATGGACTGCATCTCACGCAGAGCCTTGTCAATCGCATCAATACCGCCGTGATACTGCTCTAAGATAGAGTTGCGGACAATCATCGGGGTCATCTCGTACTTAATAACAACGGTATCCTCTTTTTGACCGACAATTTCCGGCAAAAGCTGACCGGATACTGCTGTAAAGTCCTCCGTGATTGTCCATGTAAGGATGATTTGATTTTCTGTGACCTCTTTTTCCAGATTTTGCATGACCAATCCGCCACCACTGTTGACCGCTCGCAGCGTAAACAGGCAGTCAGATAAATCTGTTTGATGGTAGTACCGGTCAACGGCAATTTGAATTTTATCGGCATTCTTTTCACCAGCACCCAGCAGGTGCTTAATATTTGCCGTATCAATGTATTTTTGATTTGCTGTTAGCATAAAATTCCCCTTTACAACTTGTTGATTTCATCCCAGAGGGCGTTGATTGCGTTTTCAAATTCTGTGTTATCAACTTTGTTATTTTCTAAATTCTGTATATCTGATAAGTTTTTGCTGGCAGCAGTTGCTGCATCATTTGCAGCAGTTGCAGCATCTTTTGCAGCGGATGCAGCATCATTTGCTTTTGTTTGTGCCGCTTTTACATGATTATCCAATCTTGATGCGACTGTATTGGTGTATGTTTTGCCGGTGTTGCTGGCATGGCTTGCAAGTGATTTCTTGGCTGCTTGCGATAAAACACGGTTGTCACTTCCTGTGCAGCCCAACTCCCAGCCGCCCCGAAATTTCCAGATTGCTTTTGTAATGATACTATCTTTGATTTTGCCGTCTTTATCCTCAATCTTTATTTGCATGCCTAATTTCGGATATTCTTTCCAGTCTTGAAATACTTTATGGCATTTCAGGCTAAACGGTCGGGCTTTTAACGTCCCGACATATTCGCCCAAAACATTGGACACCTCGAAAACATTGCAAGCAGGGTCATTGCACAAATTGGTCTTGTGGTCTCTGTCGTAAATCTGTAACCCATGATGCCGCCCGTTTAAAAATGTATTGTCTGTTATGTCAATCGTGACGTTCCCACCGTATTTTTGTGGAGCAGAATAAGAAGACCACGTTGTTTCATCAAAGGTGCGTACATAAGTATTTTGAAAATATAACTTATATCCGGCAATATTCAAGGAATCGCACTCTATCTCACTATATTTGATAGATAAAGCACCATAGCCTTGCGATTCATTGAAATATCCAAACGGAATAATTTGTATCCGTGGCTGTTCTAACTCTTTTTCTGTGTTTTCCGTGCAATTTCTGCCGGTGATAAATCCGGCATATAGTTCCGCAAGTGCTTTTGCATATTCACTGGGAGATTGGCTGTTGAAATATCCATCGTTTTGGTCTAGGATACCATACAAACGAATATCATCGTTTTCCGGGTATCTTGGCGAGTTGTTTCTAAAAATGCCTGTCAAATTTTGCGGTTCAAGCAACGACTCTTCCAACTTATAAAGTCCAATTTCATCAATACTCATCTCTTTCAATTCTTTGTTGGATAATTCTAAAATTTTTTCGAGGTTATCGTTTAACGTCCTGTGTTTTCCAATTAATTCTTTGTCAATCGCTGTTTTTGCGTTTGTTTCTTTGACACTTGTCCCGTTGCCAACGTAGCTGCCGGAATCCAACCAAATAACTGCATCTGATGCACGCAGTGTATAAATATTTTTGACATGCGACACGGATGTGACCCAGTAAAAACCACGGAACACCCAGTCCGATGCAGTTGGGTTTTGCTTGTAACAGCTGAAAAGCGTGATTTTTGCCCCATACAGATTGTAAGCGTTGACCCCCTCGCCATCTAACCGCAGTTTGATGGACAGCTCTGCAGAGCGGACACCGCCCAGCGAAAACGTGTTGTCATCGCATGCACGGGCGGTGATGGTGCAGCTGTCTTTGATGATGTCCTCTTCGGTAAAATCAATGTCTGCGGTACGGTTTGCAAAATCGCCATTGTCGTCATAAATCGGTATCACAATCGTACCTTTGACGTGCTCGTGAATCACCATGGCTTACACCTCCTCTAGACTGACAGAAAACTCATATGCTCCCGTGTGATAGTAATTCCCCTTGTAAAATTCATAGAGCCGTTGCTGATAATTGCCATATTCCGAATCAACATCGCAAAAATAGGATGCATCATCAAATAAGTGTATGTTATGGAAAACGCTCTCATTTGCAGCCGTCTGAATCTGAACATCGCTGGTTTTGCGAAATGTCCCATGCTGTTCTTCAATATCTGTCGTGCTGCGATAGAAGAAAAAGCACTCCGGCTGCGAAAAATAGTCTTTCAGCATGATCAAACCTTGTAAATCGGTTTCAATTTTCAAATCAATTTTTCTTTTTCCAATCCGGATTGGATAGGCAATGGTCTGACCGCTTTCGTTTTCATAGGTGTTGACGGTTTCCGCATAGGACACATCAAACGTCAAAAGATTTCGCATTAACATATTGTCGTAGTAGATAATCCAAACACGAATATTTTCTTCCACATCCTCATTCCAATAGAATGTATTTCCGTTTTGGTCGGTACAAGTTCCCGGAAAATCATTATCTTTGGTATAAATGTCGCCATTTTCACCCAAATATGTGCCATCTGCCTGCTTTTCACATTGCACAGAACAACCCTCAATGATTCCGTTTCCGTTTCTGTCTGCTGGATGTCCGTTGCTGTCTAGCCGGATAGTTCCATCCTTCCGAAAAACCAGCACATCACTGCCGCTTTTTACAATAACCGTATCTGTTTCAACTCTGGTCACTGTTCCCAAATCGTCCAGCGTTGCCCATGTGTTGTTGCTGGATTCATCCCCATCTCGCCGAATGCCAATCACTCGAAGATAGGCAGCATATGGGAATTGTTCTCCAGAAATGATTATCACACGCTCCACCCCCCACTGCTTGCATTGGCTCTGGTTATGGTATTGACAACGACCGTTTCAAGGATTTCGTCGCCGATGCTAACGGGGATAATGATGTCGCCCTGCGGCTGAGAGTTAGACGAAATCACAGTCGATGTGCTTGCTGCTGCAGGGACTGCATACGCTTGTTGCAATATGGGGCTATATGCCGAAACGGCTGCTGCACCTTGTGTATTCATGATGCCCAGCGTGGAAGAAACAGCGGTATTTGCCATATCTGCGGACACAGCGGAAACATCCGGAATTTCTTTTTCCATCCCGATTGTAAGTCCTTCTCCCCAATATTCCGAGATTCCCATCGCAACTTTGGACGGGGAATTGATGCCCCAGAGATGTCTTGTGGTGCTTGGAACGCTGTCTGCTAAACTCTGTGCGGCTGCCATAAGTCTGTTATAATTTTCAGTGCTTGTCATGCTACTTACAAGACCATCTACCCAATAATCGCCGTTTTCAACGCCCTCATCGTGCAATTTGTCTTTTTTGTCAAAAGATTCCGTCAATTCGTCCGCTTTTGTGCTTGTAAATTCTTTTAAGTAGGCGATTGCCTCACCTAGCGGAATATCAGAATTTCTCAATGCTTCCGCAAAGTCTTTTCCAGAAATTTCGCCGCCATCACCAAGAACTTTTCCCAATTCAATGGTAGCATTTATATAATCCTCTTTTGCTTGTTCAAAAGTGCTGTCATCGATTTTCATGCCTTCCTGCATCATTTCTGTGATTTCTCTGAACCGGTTGCTTTTTTCTTCATATTGTTGCATCAATTCATCCAAACTTGCACCAGCTTCATCGGTTTTGATTGGCTCAGAATAAATAGATTGCAATTCTTTGAAAGCACTGCTGTAATCGCCATTTTTAATTTTTTGGGATGCAGATTCATATTTATCTACGACGGTAGAGTAAGCATCAACGGTTGCAGATAAATCATCTACGGCTTGCTTTGCTTCACTCACTGCACCAAAAGCAGCGGACACCTCTTCCTCGCTGACATATTTCCCAGTGTGGTTTAGCTGCCATTTGTCATAGTCAACCAACAATTTTTGGTAAGTTTCATTCGCTTTTGCATATTCCGCTCTTGCATCTGCTAACTTTGTAATTTCCTGTGGCAGGTTGGTGACGGCTGTGGTATATTCTTCCTCAGTGGCATTTAACGCACTTTGTACACGCTGTTTCTCAATCAAATTATCCAGCTCAGCAGAAGCTTCTTTGAAATTTGTAATGACTTCACCGTTTTTCGCAATAACACCATCTAAGACACTGTATGATGTATCGGCATAAGCATTGATTTGCTCCAGAATTCCTTTTACTTCTTCTTCGTACCCAGCTTTTACAGTTCCGTCTGAATTGACAAGCTCATTCAATCGGCTTTTTAATTCTTGGATGTTTGCAAAATCTTGTTCTCCGGCAACAAAGTTAACCTGATTATTTTCGATAGATTGGTAAAAAGATTCTAATTCTTCTTTTGATTTTTCCGCTGAATCTTTTACTTTGTCAGATATTTTATAGACGTTATCCAATGCTACTTGTGCTGCTTTTGACTGCTGGCTGTGGTAGTTTTTTAATGCTCCGGCAAGTCCAGCTAATGCACTCACGCCAATTGTAATCCAACCAAGCGGGTTGGATGCATTTAAGGCACTAAACGCCGTTTTGACGGTCTTTACCGTTGTAACCACAGAATTTCCAAAATCTGTGATTTTTTTCACCGCAAACGCTGCCACAATCGCTGCTGCAATCGGCTTTGCATGCTCTACAATTTCGTCCAGATGTTCCGATACGTAGTCAATCGCCTTTTCAATTTTCGGCATGTACTTTTGTGCAATCGGGAGCACCACTTCTGTTTCAATCTGTCGTTTCAGCTTCTCAAACTGGCTGCCCAAATCATCAAACTGCAGGTCAGATAGCTGATCCATAGCATCTGATGTAGTGGAGATTTCGCCCTGCGTGTTCATGAGAGCCTGCACGGCACTTTCGCCAATGTCTTCCCACTGTGTGCCCATCAGCGTCTGACCCAGTACATAGCGGTCTTGCTCGTCCTCCACCTGTGACAACGCTGTCATGATGTCCTGAATGGCTTCCTGTGCATCAGAACCGCCAGCAGCGAGTTTTCCTTTGATTTCGTCCAGGTTGTAGGTCGTTTCGCTGGACGTCTTGTTATACTCTGCCTGTGCCTTTTCCAGGTTGATTTGTGCCTGTTCTGCCTTGTTTAAGGCGTCCTGGTATTCAACGCTTGCACTGCCGCTCTTTGCAAGGGTATCGTTGACGTTCTGCTGTGCCTTTTGCAGTTCGACATCCGCCTTGGATACATCCAGAGCGGCTTGTTTGAGGGCTGCTGCATTGGTTGCGGAGTCTGCAAACCCCAGACTCAACGCCTGTAACGCCTCGTCAGCGTCGCCGCTGTTCAAGCGGATGTTCATTTCTTTCACTGCATCGCCCAGCTTGTCAACCGACCACGTGCCATTCTGTACGCCGTTCGCCAGCATGTTAAACATATCTTCGGCAGAATAACCAAGATTTGCAAACTGCACGGAATACTCGTTTAACGTGTCCAGCATGTCGCCATTCTGGTCGAGCCCTTTCTGTGCTCCCTGTGCAATCAGCGTGTAAGCTTCTTCCGCCGAAATGCCGAATGTATTCATCAGCTGCGTGGCAGCCTGCAGGGAGTCGTTCACCTCATACCCAAACGCATTTTGCAGGGTGTATGCGTCTTCTGTTGCCTTTTGCAGTTCCTCGCCAACCAGCCCCGTTCGCTTGTACACCTCTGCCACGCTGGCAGCTGCATCTTCCATGGATTCTCCGAAATTGTCTGCATACACGTTGGATGCAATGCCCTGCAGGTTCTCCAGTTCCTGCCCTGCTGCTCCTGTAGAAATTGCCACCTGATTCATGGCTTTTTCATAGGAGATGCCCACGTCCGTGATTTCCTTTGCACCGTATGCCAGACCAGCGGCAGCGAGGGCACTTTGCAGCTTTCCGGACAGGCTTTCAACGGATGCTCCTGCATCTTCTGCGGCTGCTCCTACATTTTTAAAGTTTTCGGTTGCATTCGTGCCAAAAGCGTCTGCATTTGCTTGCACGTCTTTCCACGCCTTTTGCATGGCTTCGGATGCATCCATCCCAGCATCTTCATAGGCTTTCGCTAGGCGTTTCGCCTGCTTTTCCATGTTTTCAAAGGCTGCTTCTGCTTTCTTCTCGGATGCAGTGGCAGCATCTGCAATTGCTTCTTCCATCTCGGACAAATCTCTGTTCAAATTATCGGTATTGATTCGGGAATCAAACGCAATCGAGCCATCATTCGCCATTGTTCCACCTCCTTGTTATCCAAACAAGCTACCGACTTCGGTCGCCGTCATCAATGGTCTTGGAATTGCAACTGCCCGTTGGATTTTTGCAATCCGTGCCCGTTCCTTTTTGTCTTTGATTGCTCCTAGATTCACACTCCGGTATGCAATCCGCTGCTTTGTGCTGCTGTCCTCCGGCATGCCCTCAAACAGGGCATTAAATGCAAACCAATGCAGCTGTGTGGTCTGCAAATTAATTTGATAAAACCGCAGGAAATCGGCAAACAAATACGGACTATCGTGCAAATAAGAAAAAACAGGTGCGGTTGCACCTGCCGTTTTTCCTTTTGGTTTTGGCAGTGATTGACACGCTGCAAATTCTTGCAACGCCTGATAGGCTGCAAGGCGGTTTGCCGGCTGCTGGATGTACCAATTCATCGATACATGGATTTTTTCAACATCCGTCAATTCCTTGTCCTCATGCAGCAAGAAAAACGTGACCCAGTCCCGGAAATTGGTGTGGATTGGGTAGCGTTCGCCGTCCACCTCCACACTGTCGGGCAGGGCGTCCGTTAAGATGTTATACCATATCTCCCGGGGCATATCGTTTCACCGCCTCAACCAATCTCAATTTTGCAGCAATGCGCTGCTCGAACATCGCTTTCAGTAACGCCATGAACGCTGCTTCATACTCCCGGCGGTTGTCGGGAACGTCTGCAAAAACGGCATCCGATGTGCCATCACCAAACAGCATATCAAAAAATACCCGAAACGATTTGCAATACTGCCGGATGCCGTCCGCATCGTCTTTGATTGGCTGATTGGGGAGGGCAGCAGCAGCGGCGGCATACCGCTGCATAAACGCTGCATCCTCTGCATCCACGTGTAAAGCAACCCCATTTATAGTGATTGTATACAAGTCCTGCATGGATTATTTTTTCACCTCTACGCTCTTTTCGGTGCTCTTTGCACTCTGGCTGGAAGCATCTCCGCCAACAACGGTTGCGCTTTCACGGTCTGCGTCCATCGTAACCGTAACCGTCTTTTTCGTGCCACGAGACTTAAAGTCGCCCGAATAGGTCATGCAATCGGTCGTATCGCCGTTGCTAGATGGTACAATGGTGTATGCCCGCAAAGTCGCACTATACTGTGTATTGGAACCGGTACTGGATGTCATATCCACAACTAAAATATTACGAACTGCATCAGAACCAGTCAATTCGTTTTCTGTAATCTTTACAATTTCGCTCAACGCTGGCTGCCCGATATACTGGTCGAAATTGTAGTTGATGCTTTCCGAATAGCCCTTTACATCTGTCCGTTCAGTGTCTTCGTCCACATACTGTCGGCTATATTCACTTGCATTTGCGTTAAATGTTTGCGTTGTAAAGCCTTCCAGTCGGCAATAGCTGGACGTGTTTCCGGTTTTCACTTCCAGAAACGCCAACTTTTCCGACCGTTTTTTCAGCTTTAAGCTGTCAATTCCTTTACCCATTTTTCAAATACCTCCATGATTCTAAATAGGTCAACCGCAGTTCGATTTGATAGCGTGCGGTTGTTTCCGTGACATCAATGGCATAGCCGCCCGATGTCAACGCAATCGACCGGACAGGGCGTAAATCACCCAAATCCGGATAAATCCCTGCATCGTCATTGCGTCCAATCCAGTCCGCAAAATCCTCGTAAAATGCGGAATTTTGGATACTCTGCACAACATCCCGTCCGTATGCCTCCCGGCTGCTGAACGCAAACTGGAATTGCTTGATTTTCGAGCCATCCACGTATGTTTGCAGCACCGGCTCGCTGGGAAGTACGTCAATGCTGTATTCAATTGCATCCGCTCCAATGCGGTCAACGCCTAAAATCCTGCCGTCTTTTAAGAGGGGACAGGATGCAATGTAGTTGCGTACCGCTTCAATGATTGACAAATCATCCACCTCCTAGCTTTTTTTGTGCCCCTCGCAGGATACTCTCGCCGTGGGCAGTCATTGCCCGTTTTACCCAGTATCTGCCACGCTTGCCCGTTGATAGTCCTTTGTAGTACTGTTTCCGTGCGTACGGTGCAAGCCAGCGGATGCGACCACTGCCAATTTTTGTGCCTAGGATGCCAGAATCTCGCAGCATTCCCGTTTTAAATGGGATGTACGGGTCGCATTTCTGCAAGATTTTGCTATCCACATACTTTTGCACGGGTTGCAGTTTCTTTTGCAGCAGCTGCTTTTGTGGCATGGTAATTTTAAACGTCAAACTCACCCTGCAGTCACCTCGATGTGCTGCACATCCGCAGAGCCATAGCGGTAATCTTCTACCGTCATCACTCTCTTTGCGTTCTCAGGCGGTGTTGCATCCTCGCAGTGTCCGCAGACCAGCAGGTCATCCCGCTTGGGCAGATAGTCGGATAGGGAAGTAGCAGGCATCACGCAAAATATCGTGTTTTGCTGCTGCATCGCCGTGCCAGACTGTGCTTGACCTGCTGCATCCTCCCAGTAAACGGACGGGATAAAATGCCGGATGTAAATTTCCATGCGGTTTGCTCCGGCTGTCCGCTCGTAGACCGTGCAGCCAATTTTATTTACATACAATCCTCGTTGCACCCCCTGTATAGCAGCCCTGTCCGCCCCAGATACTGCATGCAGATGCGGTATCGATAACTTTGCAAGCCTGCTGTGTTGCCGTCCAGAAGAGCCGCTATCACATCTGCTGGCGTGCTGTAGCTGACACTGTATTTCCCGATGGTTTCGGTGGTTTTTGCACCCTTGCCACCTGCAAGTATCCCGTTTTTTGCATCTAAAAACAATGCCCACGCTTCCGCCAGAGCACAGCAGCAATTTTTCACTTGCTCAGTGTATGCCGCTGGGATGCCGCTTTGCAGTCGTCCAAATGTGATACTGTCCAGGTACTCCGATGCACGGGCGGCAGCCGTGCGAAATGCCGCCGCATCCGTGATGGATGTCCCACAGTAAAAATCTTGATAATAGGGAAAATCTGCATAAATCATGCCTTTTCTTGCTCCGTTTCCGGCTTTTTCACCGGCTTTGGCTTCTGTTTTTTCTGTGGTTTCATGCCAATGGTTTTCATTTTATCCGCTCCTTTAGGCAGTCTTGTAAGAGCAGTAAATACCCTTTGCGTGGTTATCCAACACATCGGTCAAGCCGTATGTGCGGTAGTAGAACGCCCATGCATCCATAGACTGGTTGACTTCCGGAGCAATAATCTTAGAGACCACGTGCTTCTGCACCTGCAAGACCGCCGCCTTGTCGATAATCATAAAGTTGATGTCGCTTGCACCGGTCGCCTTCTTGAATCCGCCTGCCTTTTCATTGCTGCTCTTGCCGTCCAGCGTATCAATCGCTGTATAGAATCGGCTCTGCGGTACGGATACGATACCGGAAAACCGTTCCATCATCGCCTTGGATTTGTAGGTATCCATGGCGTTAATCATCTGCAGCAATGTTGGTGTTGCGAACAGATACCGACCAGTTTCGGTGACTTCTGCTTCATCGAGAGCGATGTTTGCGGTCATAATGGCGTTGGTGATGTCTGCCACGGTTGCAAAGGTTTCCTCTTTCTTCTGGATGCCGGTTGTACCTGCATACTGTGCAAACCGCATTGCATCCATTTCCGGTACAACCTTGGTTCGCATAAATTCAGAGGACAGCAACCCGAACGCCAGTGCAATGGATTCTTCGTTGTCCATCGCATCAACTGCAAACTTTCTGCCACGGTCGTAGTTCGGCTTCTTGGTTTCCCATTCCAGCTTAATATCTCCGGCAGCGTAGCCCTCTGTACGGCTGTAATCGCCCAGCCCATCCATGTCATACTTCGGAATCTTAAATTCTCCGGTGTCCTTTGTCAGCGTAACGATGTCGCTGCCGCTGTCCAGTACCATAGTCTTCGAGGACTGCTTGTAAACCTCGTCCAGCATGGTGACGCATTTTGTCGCCAATTCAATTGTGTTTGCCATTTATATTATCATCCTTTCATTTTTTTACTTGTCGTCAGTAGATAAGCCCATGACCTTCCGCAGACGCTTGTCAAACGCATCGCCTGTGCTGGAAAAGCCCGGTGTACTGCCGAGAAATGGCTTCGGCGGTTCTTCTGCTGCAAAGGCATCCGGACAGGTCTTTTTCAGTTCTTGCACGGTTTCTGTGCCGCCGGTCAGGTTGCCCTTGTCGTCAAACTGCAGCTGCTTGCTGATAATCTGGTTGGTCAGATATTCCGCATAGACATCATTTTTCATGCCCTGCTTTCGCACGAATGTCGCTACATTGTCCCGGTATTCCTTTGCTTTGCGGTCAGCCTCTGCCTGTTCGTACTTCTGTTGCCAGTCCGCAGCAGACTGTTTAATGCCGTCAATGTCCATCTTTTCAAAGGACGACAGCTTTTCCGCTGTTTCTTTTAGGCTGGTTCTCGCTGCGTTCAACTGTTCCTGCAAGGCGGTGTATTCCGCTGCAGTGTAAGTCTTTTCCGGCTGTTCTACTTCCTGCTGCTTGGTTTCTTCTTCCATTTTCGCAACTCCTTTCTGTTTTTGGGTATCAAAAAAGCACCTGATTGCTCAGATGCTGATTTGTTGATGTAAGAACGCCGTACCCACAGGCTTGTTTGTTCTTGGTTTCCGCCCTCCGCCAGTTTACCCATGGTCGGGGTGATGATTAAAGTATGATATTTTCGATTGCTGCACGGGCTTCCAGAGCGGTGATATAGTCTGCCATCGCTCTAATCTGCAAATCATAAATGCTTCTCGGGCAAGTTGGATAAAAGTTTAGCTTTCCCTTGTCCCATCTAGCAAGCATGCATTTCAGCTTTCGATACCGGATAGCCACCTGTATATACTCCGCCTTAAAGCGTTCCTTATAGTCTGTGCTGTCCATCATACTTACTGTATCTTTCAATTCTGCTGGTTTGCTTGTTTCCATATTTTTCTCCTTTCGGGCATGAAAAAAGCACCTCAGCGTGAGATGCTTTAATCTGTTATTTTATGAAATAAGTTCTTTTGCTCCTTTTATGATTTTTTCTGCTTTTTTTCATCAAAGAATTTTCTTCCAGATATTCCAGCCCTTTTATCGTGATTGTCGTTTTCGGCAACACTGTAACAGAGGGAAAGTCTTCGTCAACATACGTTTTTATATAAACATTTTCGATATATCCAGCTTTATATAATTGAATCAACAGCTTATTTCTTCTGTTTTCTGAGATTTTCAATCGTTCTGGAGAAATTGTGGTTTCATCGAAAGTGTCTGAATCCATAGCCGCTTCTAACGCTTTTAGTATCTTGTATATGATTGTAAAATTATTCATTTCTGCTCCTTTAAGTCTATTATTTCAATTGATTCAATTTCATCCCAATCAAGCCAAACTCCGCAAGAGAGAGTAATTGCGTCAACGCCATCATTATCTTTTGCATAAGCATAAGAATCAACAATGCCAGTATACATATTTTCATTGACATCTACAATATTTACTTTTTTTCCAAGATAACTACGTGGGTCAGTCATTGCTTTTAATTCCTCCTTCTTGTTCCGATGGTACAACATGCGTTCTTTTTTTAGAATAATGAATAGTAAGCCTGTTTGTTTTTCCAATTATTTTTCCGTCTTTTCCGACACAAACGCCAATAATTGAATCGGTTGTAATGATTTCTTTAATTTGACCACTCGGCTTTATCTTCACATCTCCAGTTCCGTGATAACGATTCACAATTTCCTGTAATTCCTCAATAGTAACTGTGAAATAACTTTTGTGGTTCTTTTCATCATACGCAGAACTTCCATAGATATGTGGGTTTTGCTTTTCTGGGTTCAATTTCAAAGAAATTTAACCTTCTTCAATTGCTTTAGTCAATCTTTCATCTCTAATTATACCATCCTTGCCGCCAGAAGTCAACCCACTTTTCTTCGCTGCATGCACCGCCTTTTGTGCCTCACTCCGGCTAAATCCCAGCACCTGTTCCCGGAATCTGTCACGGTCTTGCCCAGTCTGATTGCAGAATGTTTGCAAATCCTTTTCGGCTGCTTTCAGCTTTGCGGCGATTGCCTGATAATCTGCCGTGGCAGCTTCTTTCAGTTCCGGCTTGTCTGTCAGTTCTGCGGCTTTTTGCATCTTTAGCGTTTGCCGCTTCAATTCCCGAACATTCCGCTCCCTGGCTCGCTGCATCTGGCTGATTTCGTATTCTGTATACTGCTTGCCGTTCCATTCAATCCGCTTTTCGTCCAGCTGTTCCAGTTCCTTTTTGGTATAGTTCGGCGTGGATAGCCCCGGGAAGTATGGATACCAGTCGTGACGGCAGTTCCAGCCACGGAAGCCGTCGCCGCTGCCGTATCCAATGCCACGCAGTGACCAGACTTTCAAGCCGTCAATGATTTTGCCAACGTCTTTTCCGGTCAGGCTGACCAGCTGCCCTTGCCATTTTGCATGCTCGGGTCTTGCACCGCTGTGGGCAGTAATCTCCATCAAATAGCAGCCGTTGTCCTCTGCGTTGGTCTTGCTGACCTCTGCCGCTGTCTGCCCGACACCGGTCAACGCTGCACGGCGGGCGGCAACGTCCAGTTTGTCAACGTGTCCGGATGGATATGTGACCGATAAGCCGCCTCTTGCTGCCTGTTTTAGCACGTTTCGGATGGTTTCCTGATAGGAGAACGCCCCACTTGTAATTTGCATATACGCGTCATTGCAAGCCTGATAAAAGGCACGCTGTGTGGTCAGAGCCGTGGTTTTTGTGAGGTTATCCATCACGCCCATGGTCTTCTTGAATCCAGCCTCTAGCACCTGCCGCAGGCTGTCCGATTGCCGGATGTCAACCGTTGCAATACCGGCTTGTCTGTAAACCTGATTGTCAATCTCCACAGCCGTCACGCCTGCATCCTCAAATAACGCCCGAACCTGTGCTGTGCATGCATCTGTGCGTTGTGCAATCAGCTGCAAGATGTCCTCGTACAGCAAACCAGCCTCTTGTAACATCTCCGCTTGGTGCTTGGTTGCCTCGGATACAAATCCCATTCGCAGGATACGTTTCACCATTGCTGACAAAATCGCATCCTCTAAACGGGCATACGCTGCAAGTACAGCGTCCGTGCATGTTTCGTAATAAATCGGCGGCAGCATCAGCGACCACCTACCCCGAACAGGCTGTAATCCTCAGCGTTGCCAGCGTCCGGAATCATCTTTTTCGCCTCGTCCTCAGAGCAACCGTAATAGCTACTCAAAAAAATCTCCGGCTTTAAGATGCCAGCTTGCACAAACTGCAACTCTCGCTGCGTCTTTGCATCCACGTCTTCCAGCACGCTGTCGCCCCAGTCAAACGCAATCTCAAACTCTGTGGATGGAATTGCACCGTGATAAAATGCCAGTGTTGCCGCTGCTGTAATCGCTCGCCGCAGGGCAAATTCTGTCTGCTTCTGCAGGGCAGACACAAACACATAGCTGCGTTGCTTGGACGATTCAATCTCGGTCGCCGTCTTTGCAACTTCTGCAGGCTCTGACAGCGTTCCATAGGCAAGTTGGCAGGAAAATTCAATCCGCTGCAAAATCTTATTTAAGCCGTTGAAAAACGATGCATCCCGAATTTCCGGCGAGTACGGCATGATTTTGTCAGAATCATCATCGCCGATGGACAGCATCTTTTTGTATAGCCGCTTATCATGTGCGGAAAGTCGGTCAAATCGGTTGAAAATGTCCTGTGTTGCAAAGACTGCGGTTTCTTTGGATTCGTATTCCCACAAGATTTCCGACCACAGCTTATCCGCCTGCACAATCTGCGGCAGTGCATCCGCAAACACGGACACGCCTAAAGCAGAGGTCGGGTCTTTGCTGTTGGGCTTCGGCACACGGAAAAAGCCGAATAGCGGCGCATCTGACTGTACGTTGACCAGCGGCTCTAATCCAGCCCACGGCGTTTCTGACAGCTCGCAGGGGCTACCCAACGTGTCTGCATCGTATGCGTGATAGGTGTAATTCTGGATGATGCACTGCTTTTTGTCGTTGTCATAACCGTGGCACTCTAGCCTTGTGTACCAGTCCTCGCCACTCCGGAACGTATCCGCAAATACAGCAGATTGCATAGACTGGTCGGAGGTAAACGCAATCGGAAACACTCGCTGCACGGGCACCCATTCCAGCGATACACCGCCGTTTGCGTAGTATGGCTTTATCACCATGCCACCGCTGGCAAGCCCTGCGGAAAAGCTAGTTTGCAACGCTGGCAGGTGGTTGTCTATCATGGATTGTAAATAGTCTGCCGTCTTGCTGTTGCCGGTAATTTCAATTTTTGATTCTGTAAAAATCAGCCGTGCAAACTCAGTGCAGATTGCAGCTGCAAGATGTAATCCCTCTTTTTGTTCGCGGCTCTCAGAATTGCCGGAAAACAGCGTTTCCCACTGTTCAATGTACCCCCGCATCAGCGGAGAAATGGCGGTCTTAACGCCAAGAACCGCCTCAATATCTGCATAATTGATTATAAAATCACCCCCAATCTTCTGTTTTCCACCCCAAATGTCGCAGGATGGTATAGCAAAAATACCGGATGTCATCCATTGCATGGTCATTTTCTTTGATAACAGCATCCTGCTGCTTTTTGTCATCCCAGCGATACAAGCCAAATTCCCGAATGGTGTCCGTGCAAGTGTCTGCAAGTAAAATCCGCTTTTGTTTCAGCAAGGTCATCGTGTACCGGATGCCGTCAATCACGCTGTTATTTGCTTTGCGGACGCTGTAGATGCCGTGGTGCTGGATGCAGGCAATCAGGCTTGCCGCAGATGGGTCTACTACAATCTGCTGGATGTTGTAGCCCTCTGCAAGTCTTGCAATCTCCTGATAATGCTGTTCATCGTCTTTTTGCTTGCCGGCTTTGCGTGCATCGTAATAGGATTCTTTCAACCGTACCGCAAAATCATCCTCGACCGCCCACAATCCGATAGAGGTCGGGTTCAGTGTGCCGTAGTCAATGGACAAGTAAAAAACCGCCCGCTCGGACGGCTTATAATTAGAAATAACACTAACAGCCGGGTCAAAATCCGGATAGACAAGCCCCTCAGCCACTCGCCACAGCCCCAATACATAGCGGTCATAAAATGCTCCAGCAGGGTATACAGACGCTGCACGCTGGATTTTTTGCGGTGTCATGATGGGGTTATCCTGCATCGTGAAATGCAGATGCAAAACATCGTTACGCTCGCCATTGTCCGCTTTTAAAATCCATTGCTGATAAAACCAGTGCTGCGGATTGTCTGGGTTGCAGTTAAACCACAGCCTTGCATCTCCAACGGACAGCGTACGGGCGATTGCCTGATTGACAAACGATTCCGGCATTAAGGCGACTTCATCAAACAAGACACCGCTCAGCGTGATGCCCTGAACAAGCTTATAGGATGCCTCGTCTTTGCCACCGAAAACGTGAAATTGGTTTTGCTTGCCATTGCCTTTGACGGTTAAGATGTGCTTGCTACCGCCGATGTAGGACACGTGAAAATAATGCGTGATGTCTGCCATCTGCAACAGCTCTATAATGATGTTCCGCTCTGCAGACTGCACCGTGTTGCCACAGATGCCAAACCGGGCACGGTCAAACGTTGCCATTGCCCACAGAATAAACGCACATGCCATGGATGCTGTCTTGCCAGACCGCACAGAGCCGTCACAAATTAAGGCGTATGCATCCGGCTTGTATGCCCAGCGAAAGACGGTTTTTTGTTTTTTGGATAGCTTTATAAACGTCAATCTGCATCATCCTCCTGCAATGCCTGCAAGAGTTGCGGCAGCTCTGCAACGTTTTTTTGTCCGCTCTGCTGGGCAAACTGCTTTTTCTTTAAGGCTAACTCTTCTCGCTGTGTCGTCTTTCCAAGTACGTCCATGACCTTATCAAATGCTTTGGTGTCCCGGTCTTCGGTGGCAGCCTGAAACATGGCAACCAGCAGCAGCATTTCATTGTCTGCATCCTCTTCCGGGATGCCAAGTGCTTTCAGCAGTTCTGATTGACTAGCAGTCGGATGCAGGGAAAGCAGCAGCTTCATTTTTGCTTTTATGTCTTTCTTCCTGCGGCGTGCTTCTCCGGATTTTTCTCCGCCTTTTCTTCCTAACTCTCTCGCCTCATCCTTGCTTCTTTCGTTCATCGGAATTAAGTTCTTCTCATTCGCCATTTCCTCCACTCCGTTACTGTAAATAAAAAAATCCGGCAGGGGACACCTACCGGATTTGCATTTTTCCATGTTATTATTATAGCACAACAAAAGGGGCATGAAAAGGCTTTTTTGGGCTTTTTAGGGCTTTTTTGGGCTTATTTTTTTATTCTCCAGCATTTTTAGTGCCTCACGGTGCAGGCGCTTGGATTTTGTCTCCGAAATAAATAGCTTGTCGTTGACATCCTCCCACCGCATGCCGTCAATGTACCGCAGCCGCATCAACACCGCATGGTCAGACGGTAAAAACAAAATCGCACGCTCTACGCAGATGATACTGGTCTGCAGCTCTGCCTTTTTTGCCTCATAGAGGGCTGACAGTTCTTCCAGCCGCTCGATGTAAGTTTGTACAGCCGGGATTGGCTCACCACGGTGTTTTGGCTCATCACTGTAACAAATCGCCTTGGTACTGCGTGCATCTGCTCGCAGTTTGTCAATCCGGGCATCAATCTGGATCAATTCCTTTTGCTTCGAGCGGCACTGCATCAACTCTTCTTTCGTCACGGTTTTCAACCATCCTTTCCACAAAATGTTGATAAGTGATTGTTATTATTATACCATATTTTGTGGTTTTGTGCAAGTTTCAACACCGTACGCCTTGCGTTTGTTCATGCAATACTGTTGTAAATCCAATGCTTGCATCGTCAAAATGCTGTAGTAGATACTCAGCAAATCATTCTCTATCATCTCGATGCGGTGCAGAGATTCCGGCGTGCCGTTGTCGCTCTGCAAGGCATGCTCGTACTCTACCATGGTTGACCGCACAATGTATGCGGCGAGATTTAAATAGCAGTCATTGAGATTGCTACACCGGACACCCGGCGTTAACTGCTTGCGTGCTGCTCCTGTCTTGTCCTGTAGGTTGGATTTGTGTGCTTTGTAATACGCAATCTGCATTGCGTTTTTGCACGCTTTGCAGTAACTCTCGTAACGCTTTGTTACGTTTCTAGTGTGCTTGTTTGTATAAATCACAACCCCGTTGTCTGGCAGCGGTTGACCACACCGCTTGCACGCTTTCATTGCTCTTGCTCCATCCGCTTTTTCTGGCGGTCAAGCTTGAACGTCACCATCTTGTTAAACTCGTACGGGGACAGCAGTTTCCGAAGCTGCATCACCATGATGTAGCAATCTGCTGCTTCTTCGATAACGTGGGATTTCAGTTCTTCCGCTTGCTCCGGTGTGGATGCAAGCAGGAATTTCGCAATGGCTGTTTGCAGCTCTCCGGTTTCCTCCATCGTTTTGACAAGCTGGTTCTGCAGCCCGTAATGGATTGCAATCTCGTTAATTGTGAATTGACTACTCATTTCAACCGCTCCTTTACTTGTAATTGGATTTTTGTAAAATCAATCTGGTAGTCTTGCTTAAAATGTTGCATCTGCTCCAGCGCATCGGGCGACTTGCCGAAAATCGGCGGTATCTCTGCAATAGACTGCACGTTGTCAAACAGCCGCTGCAACCGTTTCTCTTTCCACCCATAGTGCCATTCCAACGCCACGAATACCATCGCCATGCCCTGATAGATTGCCATTTTATGACTGTATGCCACTTCGTCCTTGCTGTACAGGTTTTTCCGCTGTAAAGCTGGGTTCTTCATTTTGATTCCCTCATCTTGTTTAGGATTTCTGCTGCTTTTTTGGCGTTTTCGACGGTGTCAAAAACTGCCGTGCATGGATTTTCCCAACTGGTGCTGCTGCCTACTCTCCAATTGTTTTGTATGTAACTAAAATAAACACAAAACTTTGCTTCGTCGCTTTCCCAATCCGGCTCATAGTCCGGGCAAAGCATATCATGCAATTGCTCCAACCGTAACAACAACCGCATTTTCTTTGCGATCTGTTCAGCACGCTCTTCCGTGCGGAAACAGTTTCCAATCTCAAAATTATGATTATCTACTTCGTCATTTTCACTCCAATAGCCGCTCGCATAAAAGCTATCTTTGACAAAAAAGTATTGTTCTTCAGTTTTCGGCTTCCACGGCTTCAACGCTTCCTGTTCCTCTGCTTCTTTTTGCAGTTCTTCCAGCTTCCCCAAAAATTCCGCTTTCAGGGCTTCCAGTTTCTTTTCGATGTCGTTCATTTTGATTCCTCCGTTTCACTTCTCCGATTCCATGCGTTTTCCGCTTTCGTGCCATATTCCGCTCCGTAAAAGCAAACATCCGCACCGCATACGTTACAGATAAACATCTGTGTACCTCTCAAAGGTGCTGTCACCTGCTTTACGTTCTTATTGCCGCAGAACGGGCATGGCTTCAATCTTGATTTGGCTTTCATAGGTTTTCTTCCTTTCTCTTTCTTTCAGATTCTTTCGTTTCTTTCGCTGCTTTCCCAAGCGCAAGCCTATGGCTTCTAAAACCACCTTTTATTTTCCCTCGTGCGATTTTCAAAGCATGCACAGAGTTACGATAGCATTTATCACACTGCTTTTTTTCGTTATCAATATCCTTGCCACAGGTTACACAGTGGTAGCCATCGCCAAACATATATTTCGGTAAAACCCCATTTTCCCGTCTCTTTTTCATCTGCCTGTTTGCATCCCGCTTTGCACACATCACGCACATGGCTCTTCCAGATGCTGCTGGCTTTTTTCCGCAGTGTGTGCATTTCCCAGCAGCTTTTCGCTCTGCATATTGTTTTCTTAGCTTTTCGTTCCGTGCTTGCTTTTGTTCTTCTGACATACTGTGATAGTATTTCATATTTCGTTCAGCTCTTTTTTCTAAGCATGCAAAGCATTCCTTTCTGTTGGGTGCAGCTTTTTCTTGCCCACAACTTGCACAAATCCCATGCTGAACATACCAATCTCGCAATTCTTTTCCCATCGTCATTGCTCCCATCCATACCACTGCACTTTCAGTTCAGCCGCTCCGATGTTATGTAATCCCCGTAGCTTTTTCACCTGCGACAGCTTCGCATTTGCCCCATACATCGTTGAATATAGCCATGGTCGCATGATTCCGCCATGACAGAGCCGTTGCAGCCATGTTCCATTTCTAGGGTTATAGATACCATACAAGGGCTTTTTCTGTGCATTCATCGACAAAATTTCCGTTTTCCAATTCCCAAAGTAGGAGACTGCTTTCGCCTTTGCAAGCTCTTCTTCCGTGAATGCTGGTGGGTTCGTAAGATAAGAGGCACTTTTGGCACTGAGTGCCCGATACAGGGAAGTCGTACCAATGTGGTACTTGCATCGGATAAAGTCCACGGTTTCCCCGTTCCGATAGTCGGCAACCGCTCTTCTCATTCGCTTCTCGCTCCGCTTCCAGTTCCGCACGATAGCGTCCCGAAACTCGCCCCGATGGTCTCTACAGAATCTGTAAACCGTATCAGACGGAATTTCATACCGGTCACCCAACTTTGCGATACTCTCACAATCTACATAGTGTTCAAATGCAATCTGCATTTGCAAGTCTTCAGAATATTTCATAATAACCTCCATTACATCGGCTCATCCAAGTTTAAAATCAGGCTTGCATAAGCCTCTGCGTTTTCTGATACCGGTGTTTCTTGTTGCTGTTTCTTTCCCTTGTGTGGCGTTCCCTCTGTTTCGCCCCAATATTGCAGGGTCTTTTTCCAATTTCGGATAAAATTCCCGTTTTTCGTCTTCCAATCCCTTTCCGTGTAATAGTCATAAAACTTTTGCACATCAATGTGGATTCCCTCTTGCTCTGCAAATAGCCGGAGTTCTTCCAGTGTTGGTGGAAAATTTTTGCTTTCTGCATCTAAGATAGATAGATCATTATCTTCTTTATCTTCTTCTATCTTCTTATTCTGTTGGGACGACTTTGGGACGACCTTGGGACTATCTTGGTAATCGTCTGGTAAAATGCTTGGGACGTTCTGAAACTTATCATAATTATTTACCGTAAATACGGTGCATTTCGGGTATTTGCACCTTGTGATTTCGCCTGTGGTTTCAAGGTGCTTAATTGCAGTCCTCACTTTGTCCACACTTAGCTTAGTTTCGCTTGCCAAAACGGCATAACTGCAAATCCGGCTGCCACAAGGTACGGTGATTCCGTGCCATTGCCTTTTTGCTATATTGACGGTCAACAGCAGATGCAGGAAGACCGTTTTTGTGTTGATGTCATCGTACCACTCCCAGTTCAAAAGTGACCGATACAGCTTGATATAACCGCTTTCCAACATCCGCCATCACCTCTTTTCTTAGAATGGTACGTCATCCTCGCCGAGAATCTCTTCAAAATCGCTCAAATCAATCTCCGGCGTTGGTTTGCTGGCATTTTTAACATCCGCCTCATAGGTATGTACAATGCTCTGCGACTGATTGACGACATCCTGCATCGGGTTGCTGTAGGGCTGTGTCTGCGGCTCGCTGTAAGCCGTTTGCGGTGCAGGCTGGTAGTTTTGCGGTTGGCTGTTATAATCGCTCTGCGTGGCGTTCTGGGCTGTCTTGCTTTCCCCGAATGTCACATTGTCCGCTTGTACATCCATAGCGTAATGTTTCACCCCGTTGCTGTCCGTGTAATCAGCGTTCTGCAGCTTGCCCTCTACGATAATCATCGACCCCTTACGGAAATACCGGTTGACAAATTCTGCTTGCTGCCGCCAGCTGACAATGTTGATAAAGTCCGCTTTCTGGTCGCTGTTCTTGCTGTACTGCCGATTGACCGCAATCCGGAATCGGCAAACAGCAATGCCGCTCTGTGTGTTTCTGAGTTCTGGGTCTGCACACAACCGACCCATTAAAATCACCTTGTTAATCATGTTTTTGCTCCTTTCGCAGCGGTGCAACCGCTCTTTCGTAATTCCGATAGTAATAGTAAAAGATTTCCAGCAGCTTTTTGGCTGTATCTTCTTTCCGTACAAATGACACCTGCAAGCCACACCGATTGCCTGACCGGAGCGACCGCAGGGCAAAATAGACGGTTTCGCCGATGCGTTGCACCTTTCGGTTCTGGGCAATCATCTGCTTTTCTGGGATTTCAAAGGCTTTCAGTTCTTCTTCAGATGTCACGCCCTCCAGAATCAATTCCATGTGCTGGGCATTCTTTGCAGCTGCATCGAACTCTTTTTGAATGCGTTCCCGGTCGTGGACGAAGTTCCCGAAGAGTTCGTCCACGCTTCCTTTCCGCTCAACGATACAGGAACGCTCGAAGCACTTTCCATTGATTTCAAAGGAATAATCGCCAAAATCCAGCTTGCGGCTTTCCGTTGTAATCCCATTTGCGTGTAAGAATTGAATAATGTGCTGATTGCATTGTTCCCGGGTGTCGCAGAGGACTTTGACTTTCTTTGCAAACGCTTTTCTGTCCGTCATTTTCCTGCCCCCTTGGATGCCTGAAAGCAGTGAATGCAAAGCCCTCTGCATTGCTTGTAAATATCAATTGGCTGATACAGCCGCCCGTCCTTGTCCTTTACGGCTTGTATGGGCTTTTTGCAGTTGCTGCAGTAAATTTGACGGGGCTGCTGCTGTATCGTTGTGGAGGCGTTTCCGGCGGTCTGGTAAGCGTCCGTGTCTGCGTCCTTTGCGTCGTCAATGCAGAGCAGACCATTCAACGCATACTTTCGGGCATAGCTGGATGCCGTGCCAGTAATCTGACTGGCGTCCATGCCTTTCTTGTCGTCCGGCTCTCTTGCGAAAGCCGTCACTGCAATGGCGTTGCATCTGCCGGTGACATCCTCCGCCGTTGCAGTTGCCTTTACATAGATGCGATTGCCGACCATGACAATATCATCCGAGCAGTAAATTAAAACGCTGTGCTGCTCTGCAAGCGGTTTGACTGCCTCTAAGATGTCCTCAGCACTGCGGTATTTGAATCCCCCGTAGCTGTTGTACTGTCCTTTCGGGGCTTTTAGTTCGTTCTGGATTGCCAGTAACCGTTCCGGCAACCGCCGTTCATCGGGTTTCTGTTCCATCTTCTGTTCGTCCATGCTCTTCACTTCCTTCTTCTATCAATTCCAATGGGCATTCAAAGCCCACATAACGGGTCGGCTCTACAATGTACTCTCCGGTGATGTTGCAGCGATTCTTATACTTGTCATACATCTGACAATATGCACATTCGATGTGTGCAACATTGTGAAACGTCACCGGAAAGCCAAACTCATAATTGACCCGCACGAAAACATACTTTTTCACGCCGGATTCAAACATCTTCTACATTCATCTCCCTTGCAAGGTCGGCGGCGTAGGTCGTGACTGTGACACTTTCCACCCATTCTGCAAGGCAATCCTCGCAAAGCCAAGCATCATCGTTGCCGACAATCTGAATCAGTTTGCTGTCGCCGGATACTTCTGCACCGCATCCATCGCAGTAAACATGCGGCACACGTTTTGCACCACAGTTTCCGCATCGCTCGCAACAGCTGCAATCGTTTTCAATCTTTATCATCTTGCATCCTATCACTTTCCAAAAAATCCAGCTGGCTGAGATTCAGGTCGGATTCTTCTTCAACCTGTTCCGCCAGTGTCTGCAAGTCTGCATCTACAAACGCTTGTGCAGCTGCATCCAGTTCGCCGAGAATCCGATACAGCGGCTTCATGACATCGAAATGGCTTGTCTCTTGCATCGGGTCAAGCGTGGTATTATCTGCATGCATGGCTTCCACGCACATGATTGCAACCTTCATTGCGTTCTGTCTTAAAAAAACTTCTCCTTTTTCCATCTTGACTTTCCTTTCTCCCTGTGTTAAGATTGGGATGTTCTTATTTTTTTGCTATCCCTCGTCACTGGTTGCCACCGGTGCGAGGGTTCTTTTTTGCCCGTTCTTGCAATAGCTCTTTTTCCAGAGCCTCACATTTTTCTTCTGTCAGTTTCAGTTGCTTCTTCATGGCGTTTCCGAGTTCGCCAACTGTCACTTTTATAACGTTGTACGTTTCTTCTTCCGACCATCTCTCAGACAATTTCTGATTCATTTTGCGTTTTCGATAACGCTCTTTTGCTTGTGCATCCTGTTCTTTTTTTACCACTTTTCTGCATGCTTCACAGTATTTTAACGCAATGTGGCTGTGGTAGCTGTTGTGGTAGATGTCGCTGATTGGTTCATTGCATCGCAGGCAGTATTTGATAACTTGCATTTGCATCCGCTCCCCTACTGCGTTTTTCTTCCTGTTTTTCTCCTGCTTTTCTACCCAAAAAGACGGGTTTTTTCTGTTAATCGTCGGCAGGTGGGGGAGTGCTGCATCGCTCTGCACAAACATCCAGCAATCGGCGTGCAAAGTCGTTGACAATCTCCGGTGGAATGTCAGTCAGCGTGGTATGTACTCGCCGTCCTTCGTTGTCAAAATGAGTAATCTCAATCGGCATGCTCTCGCCCGTCTGAATCGCAACAACGCTGTCATTGATTAGCTGATTGCACTGCTCATACTGCCGGAGGTTGTCTTCCATGCGGTCTGCTTGCTCTCTTGCTGCCTGATAATCAAACCCAACCGGAACAGGTTTCAATGCTCTGCCGGACGCTTCTGCTTGCTCGTCCAGTAGGCGATTGTGTCGCCGCCAGGCAACCCAGCAGAGAACCGCAGCAATGCCGCCTAAAATCATTGTTTGCATTTTTTTCTTTTATCTCCTCTCCTGCAGTGTTCGCACGTTAAAAGGTTCGGGTCTTCTCGCTTCCTGCCGCATCGGGTGCAAAGCCCAGCGGTTCGCCGTGCCTCTCTGACTGCCTTTTTTTTTGCCGACCGTTCTGCTTTCTCTTCAGGGGTTAATCCAGCATACCAGAAGCGATGTCTTGCGTTGACAGCTTCCCGGCATGCTTGGCAAGTGACAAACCCATCCGTTGCGGAAGCGTTACGGCATCGCACACAAACATGGTGGGCTTTATACCAGTTGTAGCTTTCCAGCGATTCCTGATTCTTCTTCTGCCGCTGTTCTTCTGGGGTCATTCCGCCTCTCCTTCCTGTTTTTATTCCGGCAGACTGGACACACATACCACCCTGTAAACTGCCAGGACACGTTCCAATCCAGCCCGCATTGCTCGCAGATGGCGTATTTGTGTCCGTTCCGGATTTCAATTTTTGACTTCATTGAATAATTCGCAATTCCTTTCCGCTCCAATCTTCGTTCGGAAATGCCATTTCAAACAGTGCTCGTGTAATTTTTGCGGAAAGTTCCCGTTCTTCTTCTGGCGTGTGGTCGGGGATGCGCATATCCACAACCGTTCCATTTTCCAGCTTGATAACCTTTTTTCGGTATCCTTTGCACTGGACATCTTCTAAAACCACATGTTCTGGAATTTTCATAAAATCACCTCGCTTTTAGTTTATGCGGTGCAAACTTGTACAGTTGTCACGCACAAACGCCGTATTTCACAGCCAGTTCCTTGACAATTGCAACGTAGATTTCAATCAGCTTCTTGTCCTCAGCGATGATGTCAATCCGTGTCAGCTTGTCCCGTTTTGATTTGCAAATGCCCTCTCCAGCCATCCGATTCCGCTTATTTGTAAGCCGAGTGTTCAGGGAAACGCCTGCTCTGGATTCGATGGAACGATAAATCTCTTCATAGACCAGCCGAATACCGCCGTAGCCCTCTCCGGTTGCCCGTGCAATCTTGTTAATCAGGTGTTCACTGTCTTTCCGCCATGCGGTCTTGTCCAGAGCGATGACCTCGCAGGTGTTCTGCAACTTCTGTTCCAGCCCTGCAAGTGCGGTTGCCTGCTCTGCCTGACGGGCTTCTATCTGTTTCTGACGGGTTTCCATCTGAATCAGAACTTGCAACTGTGGGGACAGATCCGCAAACTGTGACTGCATGGAATAGCTGCCGTGTTTCCGGATGGATGGAAGCACATCGTCAAACACCCAACGCTCGAACTTCTCTGCATCCGGTCGGCGGCTGTGGGTAATCAGGCGGTATAAATCACCCTCGGTGATGAATAGCATATTCTGAATACCACCGTTCGTAGGGACTTCCAATTTGGAAACCCCTTTGCAATGAGCGTTAATTGCCTTGCTCGGAATTGCATATCCCAATGAATCAGCAACATCCTTTCCGCAAAATAACACCTTGCCATCATTCTGTTCCAAAATCCGGATTTCTCCGAAAACCTCATTCATGAATACCTGAATTCCATTCTCATTCATTTGTGTTTTCCTCCTTGTTCTTGATTTCATTTCCATGTTCAACGCCAATTGCAAAGCCCTTGTTCAGACCATCAACAACGCCACACAGCCATTCCAGTGTAAGTGGATTGAGCGTAGACATTTTACGATAAAATTCCAAGAGCTTCACGATTTCAACGTCTTCAACCTGCTGCATCTGATTTAACATCATAAAACAACATCCTTTCATTTTTTATTACCCTTACGGGCAGTGGGTCGGGATACGCTCCCGACGGGCGTTGTTAGTATAAAAGGCAAAGGTTGGAGGTAATTGCCCACGATGCTGCCACATCGTCCCCGTGTTGCCGGTAGGTCAGCAGAACGTCAAAACAGCATTCCGTTGCTTTTGATATGCATAAAACCAAGCACACTTAACTCTGTGCTTTCTTTGTATCCGGAAAAGCCTTTTCCCCTATAAACCGCCTGCCTTATTTCATATCTTTTTCTACTTCCACAACTGATTTCCAGCAAAATGAAGCACATCTCGCCTTTTCTCGGTTCTTGGTCGTCCGTGTACTGACCATGCCATTTTCTGATGGTGTTTGCCGTTCCATCAAAAATGACCTCATACGCTTCAACGACTGCACCATGATGTCTTTCAATGTATCTGTGCCCGACTGGATAGCCTATCATAACGACGTTGCCGCCGTCCTTATCGCAATCGTAGTCGACATGGCACACATCACACAAACCATCAGCAAATTTGCATAGTACCGCAGGATAAACCACTTTGACACCGACAATTTCTTTAATCGTCATGTTTTTTGTTTCTACAAACATTTTCGTTCCCTTTCTCCCCGTGTTGCCGGTAGGTCAGCAGGTGATTAGTCATGTTGGAATAACTGGTTTACAGAAACATCTGAAAAGAATGTTTCCTGAATCCGGATTGCTTCATCCAGCGAAAAACGCAGGTTTCCATTCAGCTTTAGTGTAAATGTGTTTGGCTGCACATCTAAAAGCTGGTAGATGTCCTTTTTTGAAATCTTCCGCAGTATGATTTCAGATTCCAACACCGGATAATAGGCTGTTCCATCTCTCTTCATGTCATCATCCCCTTTCACTATACAGGGATTTTCGGGAAAAACTTGTATGCAAACGTACAAGTTCCGAAACGGTTTTACGATTTCTTCACAATTTTTAGAAAATCTGTCAATTTCACCGCTCGGTTTTTGTGCAGCTTTTCAGCCAAGCGTTTTGGTTTTCCGCTGGCTCATGGCTGTCGGTTACGCCACAACCCCTGCAGCCTTTTCTTCCAGCTTCATCTTGTACCACTCCAGATACCGTTTCCGCTGCTCGAAGTCTGGCACAGATACCAGCAGCCCGACATCCACCTTTTGCAAGGTTTCCATCATCTGAATCTGCGTATCTGACAAATACGGGCGGATGCTCTTTCCTTTTTCAATGCCGTTTGCCTGCCGGAACTGTTTCGCTGACATTCCGGTTACAATTCGGTTAATCATATCGCATTCATTGCTGAAATGATACGGCTTCGGGTGGTCATGCAGCAGCTTGATGTTTTCCGTCAGCAGCGGAAATTCCTTTCGGGTCAGAACCAGTGTCTGGATGAATCGTTCCATTTCGTTGAAGCGGCGGATGTAGAGTTCTTTGAACTGCATCGCTTTTTTTCCGGTGTAACCCATTGTCAGCATGGTGAAGCCGTCTCTTGTCATCAGGTAGCATAAATTCTTTTTGCCGCTTGCATCCTTGTAAGTTGACTGCTCAAAATTGAGCCGTCGAAAATCTTCACTCAACCCAGATTTGGGGGCAGTGATTCTGCCAATGTCACGAATTACATGGTCGTGCCGCTTTTCAAAGTACTGTGCCACATAGCGGCTGTCCACCAGTGCAACATCATGACCGTCGACAAATATGCCGTAGTCATCCTTCGGGATCATTTCTTTCATTTTCATCTTCTCCTTTCTTTTCTACGCCAAGGATTTCATCAGCGGAGCACCCCGTACATTCTGCCATCGCCTTTACAATTTTCGCCGATGGTGGACGGTATCCCCGTTCGATGTCGCTGATGGTCTGCTTTGTGCAGCCAATCAGCTTTGCAAGTTCCGTTTGTGTCAGATTCTTTGCAGTTCTTGCAAGTTTGAAACTTTCGGATAAAACCAAATGATCACCCTCTTTTCTTGCATAATATTGTTGACTTTTTTGTCTGAACATGTTACAATTAAGCTGCAAAGCATGACTGTTTTCAAAAATCGCATGCAGAAACGCCAACCGCCATTGTACCAAGTCGATTTGTACCCGTTGTCTGTTCTGTCTGCTGCTCTGCCTGTCAGCCGTGCCTGTTTTAACTGTGATTTTATTATACGCTAAACTTAGCCAAAAGTCAATAGAAAAAGCTAAATTTAATTATTTTCGTGATTTTAAACAAAAAAGGAGGTTGTTTTTTATGGAAAACGAATACGTTTCATCCGAAGTTTCAGAAAAAATCAAAAGAAGATTAAAAGAATTTGGAATTACAGCTGAAGAGATGCTATCTGAATTAGGGATGGGGAAACGAACGTTGCAAAATTATAAAGCATCCATGCCAAAAGCAGATAATCTTGCTAAAATTGCTGATTACCTTGATTGTTCCGTTGATTATCTATTGGGAAGAACGGATAATCCTAATGTTAGCGGAAATTACATAAACGGTGACAATAACGGCATTCAAGCGATTAAAAATCGTGGCTCTGTCACTATCCGGCAGACTGCTGAAAAAGAAAACAACTGCAAGGAAATCGAAGTACTGTTGGAAAAAATGCCCCGTTCCAAACAGCTTCGAGCAATTGCAGATATTATAGATTTGTTGGAAGAACAATACATAAATGAGGATGATAAAAATGAAATACTGCGTAAATGACGAAAAAATAGTTGCATAGGAATAAAAAATGTGGTATAATTATAGAAAGGGATAAGTATGACAAAGAAATCCGCTTTAAGCACGGAAGAAGCAATAGAGCTAATAAACTTATTGAAAAGAAAAGTAATAAACCAAACGTATTATATCCCAAACGGAAAAGGTAGATTTGAATTTGAAGTTGTTTCTGATGATGATCAGTCTTTTGTTGTTAATGTTCAAAGAAAAGGCATTAATGCTGATAATTGTACTTATTTAGGTCGGTTGCCCGAAGGAATTGTACTACTTCGCTTAGATGTTGGAAAAAACCTAGTTCATTATGATGAAAAGACAGATACGCACATAAAAGGGGCACATCTACATATCTATTCTGCTGAATATGGTACAGAAGCAATTCCGTTTGATGTTTCCAACAAAAATTTACTTGAGCTTTGTATGGACTTTTTTGAACGATTTCACATTGTAGAGCCTCCAACGATTGCCCAAGTAACATCACTTAAAGGATTTTAAAAAGCAGAAAAAGGAGTTGATAGCATGGATATTAAGAAAATGATAGATTCCTATACCGATTGGCTTAACAAAAGTATCTCTTTTGAAAAAATCGGTGAATACTATGAAATAACAACTCCATATTTAGACCGCTTTAACGATTATCTCCAGATTTATGTAAAGCAAGTTGATGAAGATGATGTATTTTTCACAGATGACGGTTATATTATTGGAAATCTTATCGCATGTGGCATGCAATTCAAGAAAAATTCTACAAAACAGCGAATTTTAGAAAGAACAATTCATAATTATGGACTTACACTGGATGGAGAAGCGATTACAGCCGTTTCTAAAATTAAAGATTTTCCGAAAAAAAAGCATATGATGGTTCAAGCAATGTTGCTGATTGATAATATGTTTGAACTGCGAAAAAGCAATGTAAAAAGTTTGTTTTTGGAAGATGTTACTACATTTTTCGATAAACATGAAATATATTATACCAGAGATTTTTCAATAATTGGAAGAACGAAAAATATATACACATACGATTTTCATTTTCAACGAAATAAAGCCAATCCAACAGACCGTTTTTGTAGAGTTATCAATCATTTAAACAAATCAATTAGAGATGCTACAATCTTTAATTGGCTTGATACGATGGATGCTAGAGAAGATAGCAGTACTTTAATAACAATTATAAACGATGAAAACAAAATAAATGAAAAAGATATTGTTGCATTTGAAAGCTATGCTATTAAACCAATTTTATTTAGTTCTATTGGTGAAAATCAAAATGTATTTGTATAAGGTATTAAATAAAAAAATCCCACCGAAGCGGTTGATGCACCTGCTCCGGTGGGATTTTGTTTAAAAATAGTTTACAATTATATTTTCAGTACGTATTGACATAATACGTATAATGCGCTATAATAAGTATGCGAGGTGATGAGAATGACATTTAAAGAAATTGAAAAACGAATCAAAGCCGATGGTTGGGTATATGATCATTCACGTGGTTCTCATTACTATTACAAACATCCAACCAAAAAAGGAATGGTCACAATTCCACATCATGGCGGTGATATTCCAAAAGGCACATTAAATTCGATTTTCAAGCAGGCAGGGCTGAAATAAGCCCTCGCCCTGCAAGTTTTAAAGGAGTGATTGCAATGTTATCAATGTATCCAGCTTGCTTTTACAAAGAAGAAAATGGTTATTCTGTTATTTTTCCAGGATTGGATGTAGCAACCTGTGGCGAAAATGAACAGGATGCAATGGAAATGGCTGTGGATTGTCTGGCAGGGTATCTCTGGGATGCAAAGCACGACCACACTGAAATCCCAGCAGCCATGAAACTGGAAGAGGTGGACTTAGAAACAGTTGCGGATGGCGTTCCGTACGAAAGTGCATTTAAAACGCTGGTAACTGTTGACGTAGAGGAATATGCAAAGAAACATTTTGAAAAGGCTGTTAAGAAGACGCTGACGATTCCAGTATGGCTGAACGAACTGGCAATTCAAAACGGTGTGAATTTCTCACAAACGTTACAGGAAGCCTTAAAAGAACGGTTGCATGTCTAAATATGCGTGAATATGAAGATAAAGACGAACAACTTCAACAGTTTATCAACAGTCAGTGAAAAAAACCGCCCTGCAAGGAATTGTGGGGCGGTACAATTAAGAGGTGATTTTTTGAAACAATATTGTATGTATTTGCGAAAATCCAGAGCGGATGCAGAAGCAGAAGCCAGAGGGGAAGGGGAAACCCTTGCAAGGCACGAGCACGCATTGCAAGAACTCGCAAAACGGCAGCATTTGCCGATTGTTAAAGTTTACAAAGAAATCGTAAGTGGCGACAGCATTGCAGCCCGTCCGCAGATGCAACAACTGCTGCAAGACTTAGAGCAAAACCAGTATGAAGGTGTGCTTGTCATGGAAGTGGAACGTCTGGCACGTGGGAACACGATTGACCAAGGAATTGTAGCACAAGCGTTTAAAGATTCTGAAACGAAAATTATAACGCCTGTAAAAACTTATGACCCAAACAACGAATTTGACGAAGAATACTTTGAGTTTTCGCTTTTTATGTCCCGGAGAGAGTACAAGACCATCAAACGAAGAATGCAGGCTGGAAGAATTGCATCGATTAAAGAAGGGAACTATATCGGGACAAATCCGCCATACGGCTATCGAAAAATACATCCTGCTCCGAAAGTGCGAACCTTGGAAATTATAGAAGAAGAAGCAAATGTAATTCGGATGATTTTTGACGATTATTTGCATCATGGAAAAGGTGCAAAGGCGATTGCAACAAAGTTGAATCTATTGCAGATACCCCCACAAAAGGCAGACCGCTGGGAATGTGTTAGTGTTCGGAAAATACTGAAAAACCCGATTTACGCTGGAAAAATTCTCTGGCATACGAAAAAAGACGGTGATATTCTTGCGGAAGGGCATCACGAGGGGATTATATCATACGAAAGTTTTTGTGAAGTGCAGAAACGAATGCAGAAAAAAGCTGTTCCGCAAACACAGGTTGGAACAGAGCTGAAAAATTATTACCACGGTGTGATGTTTTGTGGAAATTGTGGGCATCAAATGCGAAGAAGACCGGCGAAAATACGAGACGGATATATGCTTTGCCTGCGGAATGAATGCCGTGGAAAAGTTTGCTGTTCGCCAATTGAAGTTGTGGATGAAGCTGTACTTGCTGCAGTAAGAGCCAGATTGAACGATTTGGAATTATCTGCATCCGATAGTCATACACAGTCACAACAGACACAGCGTGAAGAGCAGCAGAATAAAGCGGTGGAAGAGATGCAAGTAGCTTTGCAAAAGTTAAAGAAGCAAAAAGATAAATTGTACACCTTGCTTGAAACTGATGTCTATACAACAGAAGTTTTTGTGGAACGGTTGAATATCGTTGAACAACAGGAAAAAGAGTTGAAAATAGAATTGGAGCATCTGCGTGCAGAGCAAGAACAGATAGAAAACCATTTAGATGCGAATACGTCCGTAGCTTTTTTACGACAGCTGCTTGACGAATTTTCGGGTGCCCAGCCAAAAAGAAGGAATGAACTGCTAAAGCAGGTAATTGGAAAAATTGTGTATCATAAGACGGAACGAATGTGCAGGAACAGAATGCAGTCTGATTTGCGATTAGACATCACTTTTTTGTGATTTTAAATGTACAACATCAGCATGAGAAGAAATTATTATATTGATGCTATACATCAAATAAAATAAAAAATACCGCCTTACCGGATGACATCCGATAGGGCGGTTTTGCATTAGAATAAAGTAAAATTTGCGACAAATACAGTATATCATACTTTTTCATGACTTGTCAATAAAATCACTTGTCGAATTTTGTCGATGAAAATTATAGTTTTGCATCCAACGAAGCCACATGCTTCAGAATCTGCTGCAACGTGGATTCTTCGGTGTCTGGTTCGGGTGTTGGTTCTGGTTCAGTCGGCTGCGTTGCTTTCGTGAAGCCGTTTAATCCAGCAGTTTTTATGATCGCCGGGTAATCCTTGTAAGCATAATCCAAATCCACATCGCCAGAAATGCCTGGAATACAGCCCGTCCAACTATACTGCCATAGTCCATAAGACCCAGCATAATCTGTTTGCTGCACGCCAATATGGGACAGAAAAATATCATAGCGATTTTTGACCGCCGCACTGAAATTACTTTCCAAGGCAGATTTGAATGTATAAATCGCCGTATAATAACCGGCATTTTCCAACGCGGTGCAAAAGACAGTGCTGAGGGCATCGGCTTGCGGCAGGCAGCGAGCCTCTTCGATGTCAAATGCAACCGGATATTCAAACTGTTTCCCCTGAATTGTTTGCAGGCAGACGTTTGCTTCCTGCTCCGCTTCTGCAGCAGTGGTGGCATAGCTGTACCAGTAAACGCCGACCGGAATGCTCAGCTGTTTGCAGGCGGCATAGTTTCGTTCAAATTGTTTGTCGACTTGTGAAGTTTCCTTTCCATAACCTGCTCGCAGAATCGCAAAATCCACTAACCCCGATGCTTTTACTTTCTCCCAATCAATCACGCCCTGTGCATAGGATACGTCAATCCCTTTTAAGAGATTTTTTGTTTCAGGCTCTGACTTTTCAATACCAAAATACTTGTAAAAATCATCTGTTACAGTCCCGTTTCCATGTATTTCATCGCCGTACCATTTTGCAGATGCCCGAACATCTAAATGCGTATACTGATAACTACTTGTGATATTAGCAATACCAGTAAAGCCCAAATCCTGAGCCTTACAGCACACCGTTTTGCTGCTGATTGGCTGACCATCTCGCCCGTAACAGCAGACATCCGCAGCAGTGCCCTTTGTATGCTGACCGCTGCTCGTACCGCCTACAGCTTTATCGTGCTCTGGGCAGCGGTAGCCGCTTGTCACAATGATTTTACTACAGTTCAGGGCGGTGTAGAGGGCTTCCAGCTTGTCGACCAATTCAGATGCAATCAAAGTTTCATGGTTGCCACCACAACTGCACCGAAATTCACGTGCATTGAAATGTAGGGAAAGCTGGATATTATCGTTATAATTATAATGATTGACTGACATAATATCATCCTTTCGCAAAAAATATTTTTAGAAAAATTGAAAAAGCACTTGACAACCACCTTTCAATGTGGTATAATAATATACAGAAAGGGGGGGGTGGAAAGCATTGGCAAAACAAAAAAAGAAGTCTACCAAACGGCACAAATCAAAAACTAAGATTGATGTCAGCAATCTTTTGATTAGTGCGTTGGTAGACTTCACAGTCGGATTTCTGTTAATACTGATTGATAAAATCATAGGTTAACAGAAAGGGTAGCATAGAGTGGAAAATTTCCGCTCTCCCTGCTACTCACCATTGTATCATAAAAGAAAGCCAATGTCAACACAATGGGAACACTTACAAAATTCGGTTGCTTACTCATTTTATTTGGAATTGTAAAGTTGACGCTTTACTTTTACCAGAAAGGAAAGAAATGAATCTGAAACAAATTCGAGCACAAAAAGGGTTAACGGTTCAGCAGTTGGCAGATTTGGCGGAATTGCCAAAACGAACAGTTGAAAACATTCTCAGAAATGGGGATTGCCTCGTGTCTAACGCTATCAAGCTTGCTGATGCCCTTGGTGTCACGCTGGATGAACTTTGCAGAGATAACCCAGAACAGACCGAAACCGAATAACCCGATGCCGTCCGGCAGCTTTTCCGCTGTCGGGCGGTTTTTTATTTTGATAGGCTTTTTATAATTTCTTTTTCCCGGTCACTGAGTTCAAATCGTTCTGCCCGTTCTCGTTCTGCCCGTTCTCGTTCTGCCCGTTCTCGTTCTGCC
>ERZ808262.233-NODE-233-length-36880-cov-26.091650_pt1 | contig 36880 bp, 44 predicted proteins | sample MGYA00520895_ERZ808262 | MGnify/ENA primary metagenome ERZ808262 (study PRJEB31516, sample SAMN03275588) | gut metagenome | biome: mammalia-associated habitat; material: feces | host: Papio cynocephalus | place: Kenya | collected 2012-08-02 ... | reverse complement strand
TATTTTATCTCATTAGAATGCATTTTAAAAATTGCATTTAGTTTGTCACTTAATAACCAAAAAATCTTTAATAAATTCGTCGTATAAAAGTTTATTTATTAATAAGAATATAGTAAAATGTATTCGATTTTCGAAAATTTTTAAGTAGTAATATTTTAGTTATATTAATTCTTAAAAAAGTTCCTAAATCTTTTGAATAAGGGAGAAAAAATATGGGTGTAAAAATTGTTGAAACATCTCTTAGAGATGGACATCAATCTTTGTTTGCAACTCGTATGACAACACCCGAAATATTAAGTGTTGCGAAATATCTCGATAATGCAGGGTTTTATGCAATTGAGATATGGGGTGGTGCCACTTTTGACGCCTGCATGCGTTTTTTAAACGAAGATCCATGGGAAAGGTTACGTGAATGTAAGAAGGTATTGAAGCATACCAAATTACAAATGTTATTTAGAGGACAAAACATTTTAGGATATCACCATTATGCCGATGACGTTGTCGATATGTTTGTTAAAAAATCTATCGAAAATGGTATTGATATTATTCGTGTTTTTGATGCTTTAAATGATGTTAGAAATCTTGAGCAAGCCGTAAAATCAACTAAGAAGTATGGAGGAATTTGTCAAGTTGCTTTAAGTTATACAACTTCACCAGTTCATACTGTTAGTTATTATTGTAAACTTGCTAAGAAAGTTGAAAAAATGGGTGTTGACTCAATTTGTATTAAGGATATGGCTGGTGTTTTACTTCCAAATACTGCATATGAATTAATATCTAAATTGAAGAAAACTGTTAAAGTTCCAATTGAACTTCATAGTCATTGTACTGCTGGAATTTGTGAAATGACTTATTTAAAGGCTATTGAGGCTGGTGTTGATATTATTGATACAGCATTAAGTCCACTTAGCAATGGAACCTCTCAACCTTCAACTCAAGCTTTTAATCACGTTTTAAAAGGAACTATATATGATCCAAAACTTGATGAAGATTGTTTAAATCAAGCTACTCCAGTTTTAACAAAGATTAAAGATAAATATTTAGTAAATGGATTACTTAATCCTAAAGTATTATCAGTTAATCCAAATATTTTAACTTACCAAGTTCCGGGTGGAATGCTTAGTAATTTAATGAATCAATTAAAGAAGCAAAATGCTTTAGATAGATATGATGAAGTTTTAAAAGAAGTTCCACGTGTTAGAAAAGATTTAGGTTATCCACCTCTTGTTACCCCTCTTTCACAAATGGTTGGTACACAAGCTGTTTTAAATGTCTTAACTGGTGAAAGATATAAGATGGTACCTCAAGAAATTAAAGATTATTTACATGGTTTATATGGAAAAGCTCCTGCTCCTATTGATCAAGAAGTTTTACATAAAATTATTGGAAATGATCCAGTTATTACTTGTAGACCAGCTGATAAAATTGCTCCTCAATTTGAGGGATTTAAAGAAAAGTATAAGAATCTTGCAAGAAGCGATGAAGATGTATTATCTTTAGCACTTTTTGAGGGTGTTGCAACTAAATTCCTTGAAGCAAAATATCATTTAAACGAAAACAAAGATGATAATAGCGTAGAGGATTTCAATATTGTTTTCTAGGAGAATAAATGTATGGTATTTACTAAAATTGGACTCGGTGATGCAGCTATTTATTCTTTAGTTGCTATAGTTATGGTTTTTGTTGTTTTACTTATTTTAATCGGAGTTACCTATTTAATCTTTAAATGGTTAAGTTTATTTGATAGAAAAGGTAATAAAGCTCAAAAAGAAGTTAAAAATAATGAAACTGTAATTAAAAATAAAAATGACAAAGTTGAAATTAAAGATGATGATATGATGGTTGCTGTTTTAGTTGCATCTATTGATTATCGTAATGAAATCAAAAAAGATGTGAGAGTTGTTAGTGTTAAAGAAATTAAATAAGGAGAATTTATATGAAAAAATATAATGTTAAAGTTAATGGTAAACTTTATGAAGTTGAACTTGAATCTGTTGAAGATGTAAAAGGTAGTGTTGTTGAAGAAAAGAAAGTTGAAGAAAAACCTGCTGCTAGTCAAAGTCAACCTGTAAATAATGGTAGTGGTAAACAAGTTTTAGCACCAATTGGTGGAAACGTTATTAGAGTTGATGTTAAAGTTGGTGATAAAGTTAAAAAAGGTCAATGCTTACTTGTTATTGAAGCAATGAAACTTGAAAATGAAATTGTTGCTCCTGTTGATGGAACAGTTGTTTCTTTAAATGTTGCTAAAGGCGCTAGTGTAAATACTAAAGATTTATTAGCGGTTATTGGTTAATTTTATGTGGGAGACAATTGTAGAGATTGTCAATGGAATTTTAAGTGAGTCTGGTTTTGCAAGTTTCTTTGTAAATGATGGTTGGAAAAACCTCATTATGATTGCTATTGCCTGTGTTTTATTCTTCTTAGCAATCAAAAAACAATACGAACCATATTTACTTATTCCTATTGCAACTGGTATTCTTCTTGTCAATTTATATCCAGGCATTATGGTTGGATACAATAAAGACACAGGTGAATTTTTAGGAAATCCAGGTTTATTTGATTATTTATATCTTGGTGTTAGATATGAAATTTATCCTTGCTTAATCTTCTTAGGAATTGGTGCGACTACTGATTTCGGTCCATTAATTGCTAATAAGAAAACGATGTTACTTGGTGGTGCTGCGCAAATTGGTATTTTTGCCACATTCTTAGGTGCTATTGGCATATTTGGTATGTCTTATGAAGAAGCGGCATCTATTGGTATTATAGGTGGCGCAGATGGTCCAACAGCTATTTTAGTTACAACAAAACTTGCTCCTGAATTACTTGGTGCTATTGCTGTTGCTGCTTATTCATATATGGCTCTTGTTCCAATTATTCAACCTCCAATTATTAGACTTTTAACTACTAAAAAGGAACGTGCTATTAAAATGGAACAACTTAGACCTGTTTCAAAAAGAGAAAAGATCATGTTCCCAATTATTGTTACAATTATCACTGTTTTAATTGTTCCAGCATGTGCTCCATTAATTGGTATGTTAATGTTTGGTAACTTAATTAAAGAGAGTGGCGTTGTACCAAATCTTGTTCATACTGCTGCTAATTCGTTACTTTATATCGTAACTATTTTACTTGGTGTAAGTGTTGGTGCTACAGCTACTGGTAGTAATTTCTTAACACTTCAAACAATTCAAATCTTTGCTTTAGGTATTTGCGCATTTGCTTTATCTACTGCTGGTGGTGTTTTAGGTGGTAAAGTCATGTGTCTTTTAACTCATGGTAAAGTTAACCCAATGATTGGTGCTGCTGGTGTTAGTGCAGTTCCAATGGCAGCTAGAGTTGTTCAAAAAGAAGGTCAAAGAGTTGATCCTGAAAACTTCTTATTAATGCATGCTATGGGACCAAATGTTGCTGGTGTTATAGGTAGTGCAATTGCCGCTGGTATCTTGCTTACTTTAGCAGGAATCTTGTAATGGATAAAAATAGAAAAGCTATAAGAAGCATCGCAAAAATGGCGATGCTTCTTGCATTATTAATAGTTAGTAGTTATATTTCAATAAATACTGGAGTATTAAAGTTTACTTTACAACTTTTAGTAATCTTTATTATCGGACTTTGTTCTACGATGTTAGAATCGGTAATTATTGTATCTTTATATATTATATTAGGAGTATTAGGTTTACCTATATTTGCTAATTTCGGTGGGGGATTTGCTTATCTACTTAGTCCTACATTTGGATTTGTATATAGTTTCTTAATTGGTGTTATGGTTATGCAAGTCATAAAAAACGCTTTTAGGAAAATCCAAAAATATAAAATTTTAGAATATACATTAATGTGTCTTGCTTGTTTATTTGTTGTCTATCTTATTGGACTTATTCATTTTTATTTCGTTTATAATTATTATCTCGATAAAAGTTCCACATTTGGTAATGCAATAATGCTTACTGTAGTGCCTTATATTCCATTTGATATTTTAAAAATGGTTGTAGCAATAATTACAAAATTAACAATTGATAAAATATATGAACATAAAGTATCTAAAGTTCAATGAAATTGATTCAACAAATTTATATTTAAAAGAAAATTATCAATCGCTTGATAATTGGACAATTGTTGAAGCTAAATATCAAAGTGCTGGTCGAGGAAGATATACTAGAAAGTTTTTAATTGATTATGGAAAAGGTTTAATGGAATCTATTTTATTAAAAGAAGAATTTGCCTTTCAGAATGCGGATTTAATCTCAATTATGATTGGAGCCGCTCTTAGTAAAACTTTAGAAAGTTATGGAGTAAAAAGCTCTATTAAATGGCCAAATGACGTTCTTGTTAATGATAAAAAAATTTCTGGAATATTACTTGAAGGCGTATCTACAAGTAAGATGGAAGCATTGATTTTAGGAATTGGTATTAATATTAATCAAGACACTTTCCCTAAAGAATTAGATCATGCTATTTCATTAAAAATGGTTATTAATAAAGAGACTTCTATAGATAATTTTTCCGATTTATTTAATGGAACTTTTATTAAACTCTATGAATCTTTTAAAAATAATCATGATAAATCATTTATAGATTATTTAAATTCTAAATTAGCTTATAAAAATGAAGAAGTATATGGCGAAGTTAATGGGGAAAAACGAAAAATTAAGATTTTAAAAATTGAAGATGATGGTTGTTTATTAGTTGTAGATAATGAAAAATTAATAAAATTAAGAAGTGGAGAATTATCTTTTCATGGATGCCTTTAATAAGAATATAAATAATGAAAAAAAGAAAATAAGACGTTATAAAAACCCATATCGAACAGGTGAAGATATTGATATGTTAAGAGAAAATAATTATGAGCGAAGCAAGATACGTAATGAATATGGGGATTTAAATATTTGCGATAAAAATATTGATGGCGCATAAAAAAATGATAGGATATACCCATCATTTTTATTTATTTTTTGCAAATTTTAAGAATTGTTTTGTTCTTTCTTGTTTTGGATGTTCAAATAACGTCTTGCTATTACCTTCTTCGACGACATAACCACCTTCAATTAAAATAGTTTTATTTGAGACGTTTTTAGCAAAGTGCATTTCGTGAGTTACAACAACCATTGTCATACCATCTTGAGCAAGTTTTTTCATAACTTCTAATACTTCGCCAACCATCTCTGGATCAAGAGCACTCGTTGGTTCATCAAATAATAAGACATCAGGATTCATACATAAAGATCTAGCAATGGCAATTCTTTGTTTTTGTCCACCAGATAATTCACTAATTTTAGCGTTTGCACGATCTTTCATACCAACTCTTTCTAGATTTTTTAAAGCAATTTCGGTTGCTGCTTCTTTGCTTCTTTTTAAAATTTCTCTTTGAGCAATTGTGCAATTTTTTAATACATTCATGTTGTTAAATAGATTAAATGATTGAAAAACCATACCTATTTTTGCACGAACTAAATTAATATTTACACCTTTCGTTTCTTCTTTAATTTTTCTAATATTTTCTTTATGAATTAATTTCTCTTTATCTAAATTATTTCCTATTAAACCTTTTTTAGCTTTATGATAACGGACGTTTTCACGATGAATTAAATTAGATCTTGATGCGTCTATTCTTTTATCTTTAAAATAAATTGCGCCACTTGTAGGGTTTGTTAAACGGTTTATACAACGAATAAGTGTAGATTTTCCACTGCCAGATGGTCCAATAATACAAATAACATCCCCTTTATAAATATCAAGACTAATATCTTTTAATACTTCAACGTCTTTAAATGTCTTAGAAATATGTTGAATTGAAATAATAGGTTCCATAATTAGTTATCTTGAACTCCTTTCAGTGGTTTTCTAAAATATTTAATTTTAAATATCTTTTTGCCATCTAATTTATTAGTAATAAGTTTAAATATAAGTGTTGCTAAAAGTGTTAAAAGAAGATAAATAGCAGCAATTATAATATAACCTTCAACCATAAAATAATTTTTACTTGTTGCAATAGAAACTGATAAGAAAAGTTCTGTAACACTAATAACGTTTAAAACAGAACTATCTTTAACATTAATAATGTATTCATTAGCTAAAGTTGGTAAGCAATTCCTTAAGGCTTGAGGAAGAATTACTAAAATAAAGCTTTTAAATTTAGACATTCCTAAGCTCTTAGCTGCTTCTTCTTGTCCTTTATCTAAGCCATTTAAACCAGCTTGAATATCTTCTCCCATATATGCGCCAGTATTTAAAATAATAACGATTAAGCCACAAATTAACCATCCATCAAAAATTGGCACACCTGTTAATATTAAATTCCAATTTAAACCAATTGCTGCACAACCAAACTTAAATATCAATGCTTGAACCATCATTGGAGTGCCTCTCAAAACAATTGAATAAATTTTACAAAGACCTTTAATTAGATATTTTAAAGCTTTAACAATATTATAATCATCTTTATGTACTTTAATATTTTTTCCTAAAGCTAATAAAATACCAATTAATAAACCAACTAAACTTCCAACAATTGCTAAAATTAAAGTTGAAATTAAACCATTTAAGAATGTAGTCCAATAATTCTTTAATAAGTAACTTATTTTAGAAAGAGTATTCATTACAACAGGATTTTCACTTCGATGAAGAGCTTCTTCCATGAGGCTTTCTCTTGTAGATTTATCGATTTTATTCAAGGCATTATTTATTTTATCTTGCAATTCAGTATCACCTTTTTTAATACCGATTGAAACACCTAATTCACTAGCTCTTTCACCTAATATTTCTTGAGAAATTCTTACAACTGCTAAATTTGAATTACTACCAACAATTGATTTAGCAACTGGAAGTTCGGCAGTCATACCAAATATTGCTCCGCTTGAAACTTCAATAGCAGCATTTGGAAAATTAGTAACAGGCTTACTATGGACAGCACCAAACTTAGAGACAAATATATCAATTAAATCATCAGTAACAGTGCTAATTTGTGAAACAAGACTTTTTCCTTTTATAAAAGAGGCAAATTCACTTTCAGTTAAGATTCCATCTTTTGCATTACTTTTTGCAACAACTAATGCAAGTTCGCTTCGATAATATTCATTAGTAAAATCTATTGAAAGTCTTCTCTCTTCGGTATCAGTCATACCAGCAATTACGGCATTTATTTCACCACTTTGTAACGAAGGAATAAGCGAATCCCAATCCATCTTTTTAATAACTACTTGCATGTTTTGATATTCACCAATTAGTTTTGCAATTTGAATATCATATCCATCAGCAAATTGATTTGCCTTTCCATCGATTGGAAGAGTATATTGATTAGCATTTGTTTCTGTCCAATTAAATGGAGCATAGTCGCATTCAAGACCAACAATTAATTGAGTTTTTTCTCCTTGATTGTTTAAAGAAGTTTCATTTTTCTCATTATTTGAATTACAACAAGTTAAAAACAATATTGAGAAGAATGAGATAAACAAATAAAGTAACTTTTTAAACTTTTTCATCTTAAAATTCTCCTAATAAATAAGAAAGAGGTTGCACGCTATCGTGCAACCTCTATTAATTTTAAGAAGAGCAAAATAGCGCCAAGTTTCCTTTTTTTGAAACAAGAGTGTATAAACTGTTAGTAAATACCCCAATCAATTAAATTGCCATTTAACGATTTCGGCTACCTTACCTTTCCTTAATTTCTTTGAATGCCTTCTCCGTTAAGTACTCTTTTGTGTAGCTCCTCTATCCTTTTATAAAATATATAACTTTTATTAAAAAATACAAACATTTTTTTATAATTTTTTTAATATTTTAAAAAATAATTTAAAAAAGTAAATTTCATGTAATAATATAGTCATGAAAATAAATTTATTAATGTGTGGAAATAGTAAAATATTTGATGGGTTATTACTTGAGATTTTGTCATATATTAAATATAACAAAGAAGAAACGGATTTATATTTAATAACAATGGATTTAAGAGAAATTAACAAGAATTTTACACCAATTAGTGAAGAACAAAAGACTTTTTTGGAGAAGATTTTAAAAAGAGGCAACGATAAAAATAAAATATATTTAATTGATATGAAGGATGTTTTTCTTAAAGAAATGGAAAATTCACCTAATATGGCAAATTTTTATACACCATATACTATGCTTAGACTTTTTGCTGATTATCTTCCTAATACTCTTGATAAGATTTTATATTTAGATTGTGACTTAATGTTTTTAGGTAAAATAGATGATTTATATAATACAAATATTGATAATTATGAATATGGTGCCGTAAAAGATGTACTTGGCGAATATTTTATTGGTGCAGATTATCAAAATGCAGGAGTTATTCTTTTTAATTTAAAAAAATGTCGAGAAACTGGTTTATTTAAAAAAGCACGTTTATTATGTAAAACAAAAAAGATGGCTTTTTTAGATCAGGATGCATTAAATCATTCAGTAATAGAAAAATATTTTTTACCATATATTTATAATGTTCAAAGAAATATGAAAAAAGGAACAATAATCAAACACTTTTGTAAAACAATAAGATGGTTTCCTTTTTATCACACAAAAAATATTAAATCATGGCAAATTGATGAAGTTCATAAATCATTAAAAATTTTTTGTTTTGATGATATTTATGATGAATATAAAAAATTAAAGAAAGAAGAGCCTAACGTTTTTTAATTTTACTCCATAATATTGTTGTTATGGTTGCGGGTATACCAATTATAAATAGTATCCAAACATTTAAATTAGCTAAAACTAAAACACTTAAATAAATTGAGGTAATAAGAGTCCATATTAAAATTGTTACTAAAAAATATGTAAATTTACTTTTGCCCCAAATTCCATTAAAAACAATTATAACAATTGTTGAAAATGGAACAGCCCAAATAAACGATAACCAAGCATTAATATTTAAGAACACATTATAAAAAACATAGATAATCGTCGCAATTGTCCAAATAGTGACAAATGATAAAAGAGTAACAATTAATTTATTTATTTTGTTTTCTTTAGGATCGTTTATTGGTTTTATTTGAGTTATATTTTCATTTACTAATTGATCTAAAGTAATTCCATAAAAATTACAAATCTCCATAAGATTTTCAATTGATGGTAGGGCATCTCCATGTTCCCATTTAGAAATGGCTTTATCCGAATAATTTAATTTGGTCGCTAATTCAGCTTGTGTCAATTTTTGCTTTTTTCTTAATTCAGTTAGGTTTTTACCAATCAATTTTTTAATCTCGTTCATATTTTTATTCTACTATATATAATATTAACTTCAATATTATTTATGAGAATTATTGTTTTTTAAAATTGACTATTAAGTCAATAAAATATTTATTTTTTAATAAAAATAGTGATTTAATCATTATTTTTTGTATTACATAATATAAAAATTATCTTATAAAAATCATCTCTCTTAAAATTAGAGTTTATTTTCTCTTTTATTTATAGTGAGTAAAATTTTAATCACTAATAATTTTTATTAAGTTAAAGGATAATTACTCTAGGAGAAAAGAGAATGAAATTTCCAAAGACTATTTATTATAGCGACGAAGTAAATGATGAATTTAGTGGATTTAAAGTTCGTGATTATAAACTTAGTGAAAACTATGTTTATATTCATAACAATGTAATTTATAAGTTTTTTGCATTTATTGTTTATCGAATTATTATGATTCCATATGCGTTCTTTTATTTAAAACTAAAATATCGCTTCAAAATACACAACCGAAAAATATTAAAGAAGTTTAAAAATTCTGGATATTTTCTATATGGAAATCATACAAATATTCCTGCTGATGCATATATTCCAAATATGATTTCGTTCCCAAAAAGAAATTATGTAATTGTTAATAGCCAAAATTTTGCTATTCGTGGGACAAGGACTTTTTTAGCGATGTGTGGAGGAATTCCTATTGCAGATTCTTTTAAAGGTTTTAAAAACTTTATTGAAGCAATAGAAAAAAGATCGGTCAATAAAAACTCAATTACGATTTATCCAGAAGCTCATGTTTGGCCATTTTACACAAAAATAAGGCCATTTAAATCAACTTCATTTAAATATCCAATTCAGTTTAACGAGCCATCATTTTCTTTTACTATAACTTATCAAAAAAGAAAATATTCAAAAAAACCTAGAATAGTTGTTTATCTTGATGGTCCATTTTATGCAAATTATGACTTAAGCCCAAAAGAGAGAAAAGAAGATTTAAGGAATAGAATATATAACAAAATGGTAGAAAGAAGTAAAAATAACAATATTGAATTAATTAAATATATTAAAAAGGAGTCTAATTTATGAACTACGATTTAACTAAGTTAACTTTGATTTATAGTTTGTTTGGTTTTTTAATTTTAATAGGAGTATGTTTAATACTTTATTTACCAAGATTAATTGCTTGGTTTGCCCCATTAAAAAAACAAAAACATTTTATTAATGATAAAAAGAATAGATTTGCTATTTTAGTGCCAGCAAGAAACGAATCGAAAGTAATTGAAGGCCTTTTAGATGATTTAAAAAATCAAACTTATGATCATGATTTTTATGATGTTCATGTTATTGTAAAAGATAAAAATGATAAGACAATTGAAATCGCTAAAAAATATCGAAATACTATCGTTCATATTGTTGAATCTCAAAAATGTAAAGGCGATGCATTAAACAATGCAATTCATGATATTTTTAAAGTTTATGGTAGAAAATATTATGATGCCTATCTTGTTATGGATGCTGATTGTTGGATGGATAAAAATTGTTTAAAAGAACTTAATAATGCCTTTAAAAGTGGAAGACAAGTTATTCAATGTAAAAAACTTGTTAAAAATTATTATATGGAAAATAAAAAAATATCCTTACAAGCTGCCTGCAATGGAATAATTTGGACATTAATTGATGAGATGGGTAATAGATTTAAATCAGATCACAATATAACTGCGATGACGATTGGAACAGGTATTTGTTTTAGAAATGATGTTATTAATAAAATTGATGGATGGCCTTATAATCAAACTTTAACTGAAGATATTGAATTTATGTTTGATGCGTGTTTAAGAGATTTTACAACATATTATTGTTCTTATGCAAAAATATATATGGAAGAAGCTCCAACATTAGAAGACACAAATAAAAGAAGAAATAGATGGATGAATGGCGTTTGTTCATCAAAAAGAATATATAATCGTCGATTAAGTGATGAGTGTATTACTTTAAAAGAAAAAATAAATAGATATTATTGTAAAGCCTTGTGGATTGTTTATTGGCTTATTGGTTTATCGGTTGTTTATTTTATTTTAAATGCCTTAATAAGTGTTTATTTATTAATTATTTTAAGTGACCTTGTATGGTTTTCTTTACTAAATTGTTTAGTTAGTTTTGGAATTATTTTCCTTAGTTTCTTTTTAATGACATTATGTGCCATGATAATTGATAACAAAAATATAAAACTAAAATGGTACAACAAATTATTACTTTTATTTACACACCCATTCTTTTATATGGGATATATTAAGATTGTATTCAAAGCATTGTTCTTAAGAAAAAATAAAGGTTGGGAAGTTATTCAAAGAATTGAGGACGTCAAAAAATGATGAAAAAATTTATGGGAGATAGAGCTCCTGTTATTAAAAAAATAAATGAACTTGAAAAGAAAGGTGAATTTAGCACACATATTGATCCAATTCATTATGAATCTATTATTCCTGTTACTGAAAAATTTCCTTATATTAAAAAAACACTAAAATTAAAGATGAAATTTTGGTTTTTAGATAATTTTATAGTAAAACCATATTCTTTTTATGAAAATAATTTTGTTATGAAAACAAAAGTATATGGAAGAGAAAATTTAAAAGGAATTAAAAATGCGATAGTAACATGTAACCATGTTTATATGTTTGATTGTTTATGTTGTAAAAAAGCTTTGAAAGGTCATAAATTAAGAATAACTGCTGGTTGGTTTAATAATATGAATTCTTTTCTTGGTGAATTAATGAGAGCTGATGGAATGATGCCAATTCCTAAAGACGTAGGTGCTTTAAGAAAATTTAATGAAGCTTTATCTATTTTATTAAAGAAAAATAACTATATATTATTTTATCCTGAAACAGCTGAATGGTGGATGTATGAAAAACCTCGTCCATTTGCTAAAGGAGCATTTTATTATGCATCTTTAAATAATGTACCTGTTATTCCTTTATTTATTTGTTTTAAAGATAATAAGAAGGCTTCTGATAAAAATTTTAATATTAAACAATTTAATATCTTTATTTTAAAACCTATTTATCCAAAAAAAGAATTAGGTGTTAAAGAAAATACTGAATACTTAAAAAACGCAGCTTATGAAGAATGTGTTGAGCAATACGAAAATTTTTATCATAAAAAGCTAGAATTCTTAAAATAAGCATTTTTATATATATTTTTTATAGATATATTGATTTTTTAGAATATCTTATTTATAATAATTATCAATAAGGAGGCACTTATGCAAAGAGAAACTTCTCAAAGGAGAGTTATTTTAAATGAAATGCATATGTTAGGTCACGCTAAAAAAAGCGAATTTATAAAGCATATTCAAAGTAAATATCCTGGGTTTAATCTTGCAACAATTTATCGAAATTTAGAGTCTTTATGTAATGATAATTTATTAAGAAAAGTATCTTCTAATCTTGATGAAGATATTTATGAAGATACAACAAAAGAATTACATGATCACTTTATTTGTTTAAATTGTGGAAAGATTATCGATATTAAAAATAAATCTTGTTTAGATTCGTTTCTTGATGATAGTGGAAACCTTATTAAATCAAAATCCATTACATATTATGGAATATGTAAAGATTGTTTAAAAAAGCAAAAGGATTTATAGCTTTGTATAGGAGGGTTTTATATGAAAAGATACAGATGCTTAATTTGTGGTATTGAATTTGAAAGTGATGAGGAGAATCCAGTTTGCCCTGTTTGCGGAGCAAGTGGTGCTGATGTTGTTTTAATTGAAGATGAAACTAAAGAGGAAAATAAAAATGGAAAATAAATATAAAGGAACTCAAACTGAAAAGAATTTATGGACTGCTTTTGCTGGAGAGTCACAAGCAAGAAATAAATATACATATTTTGCAAGTGTTGCTAAAAAAGAAGGCTATGAACAAATTAAGGCAATTTTTGAAGAAACTGCCGCTAATGAAAAAGAACATGCTGAACTTTGGTTTAAAGAACTTGGACAAGTTGGCGATACTAAAGAAAATTTAAAAGCCGCTGCAGCTGGTGAACACTATGAATGGACCACTATGTATAAAGAGTTTGCTGAAACTGCTGAAAAAGAAGGTTTTAAAGAACTTGCTGCTAAATTTAGAATGGTTGCCGAAGTTGAAGCAAATCATGAAAAACGTTATCTTAAATTATTAGAAAACGTTGAACTCATGAAAGTTTTCACTAAAGATACTGATATTACAATTTGGAAATGCAGAAATTGTGGATATATCTATGTTGGTAAATCTGCTCCAAGCGTTTGTCCATGTTGTAAACATCCACAAAGTTTCTTTGAAGTCGAAGCTAATAATTATTAATATAAATCTCATATTAAATAACTTAAAAAGGGTGTTAAAGCGCCCTTTTTATATGTGATTTTTATCAAATTGATTAACATTCAATTTTTGATTTATTATAATAATTAAAGGAGAATTTATTATGTTAATTGATATATTAAGAAAAGAAAATATGTTAGCTCTTAAAAATCATGATCAAAGTAAAAGAGCAGTATTAGGTGTTGTTATTAATAAATATATGGTTGCTGGATATGAGGCAAAAGCTAAAGGAAAAGAAATTGGTGATGCTGAATTAGTAGCAATTATAAATAAAACCTTAAAAGAACTCGAAGATGAGAAAAATGGATATCTTGAAGCTAATAAGGAAGAAGAAGTTAATAACATCAATCATCAAATTGATGTTATAAAAGGTTATCTTCCAAAAATGATGTCTGAAGAAGAAATTAAAAATATCATCAACTCTTTAGAAGATAAATCTGTACCAAGTGTTATGAAATATTTTAAAACTAATTATGCTGGTAAAGTTGATATGGGACTTGTTAATAAGATTTTAAGAAGTCTTTAAGAAATTGGTCCTTGTTTAAAGCTTAATTAATTCGTATAATTATATTCGCTATTATTTTAGCGAATATTTTTGGGGGTATAGTTTAATGGTAGAGCAACGGTCTCCAAAACCGCTGATGAGAGTTCGATTCTTTCTACCCCCGCCATTATGAAAGCATTAGTTTGATACAGTAAAATGTATTGAACTTTTTTATTTTTAGGTGAGTTCAATTTCTACCGTTGGCTCGAACTTCCGAACTTTGATACATTAGTAAAAAATTCATGGAGGCTTTGCGGCTCTTTTTATATAAGAATTTATAGATTTGAAACATCAATAAATTGAACGAAAATATAAGAAAGATAATAAAAGAAATATTTATAAACAATTATAAATGTTATGGGTATAGAAGAATCAAAAACGCTCTTAAAAACATCTATAAAATTAATATTTCAGAAAAAGGTAGTTATTAGGCTAATGAAACAAAATGGTTTGAAAGTTTACGTTTATAAATCGCGTTTAAAATATTCATCTTACAAAGGTGAAATATTGCCAGAGGTCGAAAACACAGTTAATAGAAAATTTATTATTTGTAAACCTCACAAACAAGCGTTAACTGATATAACCGAATTCGCGTTAAAAGATGGAAAAGTATATCTATCCCCTCTGATAGATTGCTTTGATGGAGTTCAAATAAATTTATTGGTAAGTCTCCAAACAAAGAACTAACTAATACAATGCTAAAAAATGCACACCTTATTGTTGGAAAATCTAATTTACTAATACATAACGATAGAGGTTCCCATTATAGGCACGATCCTTGGATATTTCTTATGAATTAATATGCTTATAAAAAATTGATGTCAAAGAAGGGATGTTCTCCAGACAATTCAATGTGCGAGGGATTCTTTTGAATAATAAAAAAAGAATTCTTTTATCCAAGAGATTAGAAAGATACAACATCCGATGAATTTATTATTGAACTGAACAAATATCTAGAATGGTTCAAAAATAAGCGAATAAAGAAAAGATTAAGTTATTTATCTCTAAAGGATTTTATGCTAAATTATCGACAAATATAGTCTAAAAAATATCTGTACTTCCTTTCCTAAATTATTATTCTGCCAAATACAAGTTATTTTTAAAAATGAATTTAGTTTAATAATTACCAACAAAGAAACATAAATATAACTGGAAATTGTTTTTTTCTTTATTTTGACATATAATAGTGGCAAATATTGACACATGTGTCAAAAAATGGTGGTTATATGGAAATTAAAAGAGATAAATACTTAAATGATTTAATAATTAGAAAAAATAATGGATTAGTAAAAATTATTACTGGAATAAGAAGAAGTGGGAAGTCTTATCTTTTGAATAATCTTTTCTATGATTATTTGCTTAAATGTGGAGTGAATGATGATCATATTATAAAATTTGCCTTTGATTCTGCTGATGATTTGGATTTAATTGGTGAAGATTTTATTGAACTTGAAAAAAACGAACAAAAAGTTAATCCTAAAAAATTTTTAACTTATATTAAATCAAAAATTTTAGATGGCGAAACATATTATTTATTGTTGGATGAGGTTCAAAATCTTGGATCTTTTGAAAGTGTTTTGAATGGGTATTTAAGAGAAAAAAATATTGATATATATGTAACGGGTTCTAATTCTAAATTTTTATCAAGTGATATTGTTACAGAATTCGAAGGTCGTGGTGATGAAATTCATATTTTGCCATTATCATTTAGTGAATATATTTCAATATTTGATGGTTCAAAGGATGAAGCATATGAACAATATTCCATGTTTGGAGGATTGCCTCTTGTTGCATTAATGAGCAATAATGAACAAAAAAGTAAATACTTGATTACTCAATTAGAGAAAGTGTATTTAAAAGATATTATTACACGTAATGGTTTGAAAGTTGATTCTAATATAAGAGAGTTATTAGATGTAATTGCTTCAGATATATCATCATATACTAACCCAACTAAGTTAGAAGATTCATTTAGAAGTGTAAAGAAGGTTTCTATTGCAAGATCGACTATAGAAACATATATCAACTACTTTATTGATTCGTATTTAATTTCGAAGTCAATTAAATACAACATAAAAGGGAAAAAATACATTTATACTCCATATAAATTATATTTTGAGGATATTGGTTTAAGAAATGCAAAACTTGAGTTTCGACAAATAGAACCAACTCATATTATGGAAAACATAATTTATAATGAGCTTAGATATAGAGGCTTTAATGTTGATGTTGGTGTAGTAGAATCAAGAGAAAGAGAAAATGGCAAAGAATTAAGAAAGTATTATGAAATTGATTTTGTTGCCACATTAGGTAGTAAAAAATATTATATTCAATCCGCTTATGATATTCCTAACCAAGATAAATGGTTACAAGAAACAAAATCATTTGATAAAATAACTGATTCTTTTAAAAAGATTATTATTGTTAGAAATCCAATTGTTCCAAGGCAGAGTGAAAAAGGGTATTTAATAATAAGTTTATTTGATTTTTTACTTAATCAAAATAGCTTAGAGTTATAAAAAGTTTTATGTGGAAAATTAATTACGATTATTTTAATAACATTGCTAGTAATTGATGCTACTGTTACATCTTTTAACTTTAGCGATGGTTATTAAAACGCGGATAAAATGTAATTATTTTACGCTAAAAATTGTAATTGGGACAACTTAGAAATATACTCAACTCAATTATTAACGTGATGAGATCAGTTACTTTTTTATTTTATATCGTGCAGCAATTGGATATTTTGAGTTTTTAGGTTATTAGCGCAAAATAAGTACTAAAAAAGGAGATAAGAATCTAAGTTAAGATTCTTATCTCCTTTTTATAATTATTTATAGTAATAAAAATTGATTAGATTTTATAAAGCAAAATCAACAGCGTTTTGATAATCTGTTTTATTATTGTAAATAAGAACGAATGGGAAAGAGACGATTGAAAGGAAAATTGAAACTATAAGCGCCAATATAAAGACACATGCACCTAAAATAAAGCCTATTATAGCAAAAATAAGTTTAACAGTAATTAACCAAATTATACCATCTAAATCTAAACTGAAAATTAAACCTGGCCACCTTATTGTTAACTTTGAAAAAGTTGCGAAAAAATTGAGTATATAAGAACAAGACACTAAACAATAAAGTAAACTGAAGAACGCATAACCAGATAATAGAGCAAAGATCCATGAATAAGAAGGACTAACAGCAGTACGTGCTTCTTCGTTAATTAATAATATTAATAAAGTAATTATAAATGCAAGAATTCCTGCAACGGTAGCCCATACAAACGATCTTTTTTTAACTCTAGCAACTTTTCTAGCCATTTTATCTGCTAATCTTTTATTTCTTTCATCTTCTAGAGTTTCTAAACATTCTTTATGATAAAAAGCCTGCCTATATGTAGCGCATCTACCACGAAGAGCAGGTGTAACTTCTACATCTTGCATAACCAAGTCATCGTTATCAAGTATTGGCTTATTACAATACTCACAATAGTGAGTTTCTTTAGGTTGAACAATTACTGTTGGAGTTTCCTCTTTTGAAGATGGTTTTTTATTTTCTTCTACACTTTCATTATCGTTTATTAAGCAATCAACTGTACAATCAAAGATTTTTGCTAATTCTTTTAATGTTGCAATGTCAGGTTCGTTTTCATCGCGTTCCCATTTACTAATTGTTTGAAAAGCAACATGCAGTTCATCAGCTAACTCCTTTTGCGTTATTCCTTTCTGATTTCTTAGACTTTTGATTTTTTCACCAATTTTCATAATTTTTTCCTCCTTCAATATTCTAACTTTATTAGCGAATAAATAGCATAACTAATAGCGAGAAAAATTCACTTTAAACGGGAATTACACAATTTTTAAACAAAATTATGTGGTTTTTGACATTTTATCACTAAAGCAGAAGAAGCATTTTAAAAAAACAAAGTATTATACTTGTTGTTTCTGAAAATCGAAAAACCAATACTTATGGCTTATATCCACAAACAAATGTAAATGATGCTGCGACAATTAATGCATTAAGCACAATGACCACTCCTAAGTCAAATGGTTGGTTTTTATATAATAATGAATATTATTCAAAATTAGTAGCTAAACTAGATGCTAAAGATTATAAGTTTGATAATAGAACAACTATTATTAATGGAGTAACGTATTGGTTTAAATGTGAACTTATTACTTGGAATGTTTTAAGTAATAAAAAGGGCGAATATTTTATTTTACTTCTATATTATTGAATGCTTATTACTATGATGTTGATAGTAACAATTATAAAGATAGCGATATTCGCACATGGTTAAATAATGATTTTTATAATACTGCCTTCACTTTAGGAAATGAATATATTCAAACAACAACAGTTGATAATTCTAGTTTGACTACGCATTATGCAAGTAATCCATATGCATGTGAGAATACTTAAGAATGCCTTTTTACCTAGTTATAAAGATTACACAAACAGTGCATATGGTTTTGGTGTAAAACCTATTGACGATGACAAAGCTAAAGAATGTAAACCTACTGATTATGCAAGAGTTAATGGGGTCTTTTGTTATCATGGATCTGCTTATTTATACAAATGGTTGTTATTGGACTCGTTCCCCATATGATTCTTCCGCTTCTGATGTATCAATTGTTTATAGTAATGGTGTTCTTGCTTGGAGCATGGTAGCTAATGATTCTTCTTGTAGTGTGCGCCTTGCCTTTCAATCAAAATTTAATTGTTTATAAAACTATAAATTAATTTTTAAGGTTATTAATAAACTCGATATGAGTATCGAACAATTTATTAATAACCTTTTTTAAAAACTTTTATTTACAAATTAATAGATTTTTTAATTTTATAGTTTTAAAACTATAAAGATAAATATTCATAAAATTTATTATAAATTAAACTTTTAGTGTTATATTTTTTAATAATGCAACTATTAGTTGACAAATTGAAAGTTGTGGATTGATGTTTAGCAATTACTTAATGTGTTAAAATAATGTCAGTTAAAAAAGGAGTTTTGAAAATGAAATTTGCAGATAAACTAATCTCTTTAAGAAAGAAAGAAGGTTGGTCACAAGAAGATCTAGCCAACAAGATGAATGTTGCTCGACAATCGGTTTCAAAGTGGGAAGGTGGACAATCTATTCCAGATCTTGAAAAAATTGTCTTTTTATCTAATTTATTTGGTGTAACTACTGATTATTTATTAAAAGATGAGATTGATAGTGTAGAAAGTTATGAAATAAATAATAAAGAATCATTAAAAAAGCCTTTAACAATTGATGAAGTAAATAATTTCCTTATTATCAAGAATAAAACATCTAAAACTATAGGTTTTGCAGCTCTTTTATGTATTTTATCGCCAATTGTTCTTTTTATTTTAATTGCTTTAAATGAATCAATGCCAAACTTTTTAAGTGAAGACATTGCAGCTGGTATTGGATTTATTGTTCTTTTATTTTTTGTAATAATTGCTGCAATTATTTTTATATTAAGTGGCAATAAAACAAGTCCATTTGATTATATTTCAAAAGGAAATTTCTTTATTAATGAATCAATTGTTTCATTAATAAAAAAGCGTAAAGAAGAATATTCAAATACACATAAATATTTATTAATAGCTGGTACTATTTTATTTATTTTCTCTTTGGTTCCAATTTTTATTGGCGCAATGATTGATTCAAATAATATTATTCTTATGACAACTATGCTTTCACTTATGTTTTTCTTTGCTGGACTTGGAACTATATGTTTTATAAGAACTGGTATTGTTTGGGCAAGCTTTGAAAAGCTTTTAAAATAATATATTAAATAAATAACCATTTATTAAAAATAAGTGGTTTTATATATAAAATTTTAAAAAATATAGAAGAAAAGTTGTAATTAAAAAAAGTCTTGGTGAACAAGACTTTTTTAATTGATTTAATCGAACTTTATTTAATATATTTTGCGTCTCCTACAGAACCAAATTCTATAGAAGCAGTTAAAACGATTTCTTTAACACCTTTTTTAATTAAAGGAACGATATCTTTTAATTCATTAACATTAAGTTTGTTATTTTGTAACTCATTGATATATTTTTGTAAATAGTATCTATATTCAAATGACTCTGGTTTTTCCATTAATAAATCATATATTTTACTTGATTTAATTTTTTCTGGGTTATTATAGAAGAATTCTCTAATATTTCTTGTGATCGCTAATCTTATATCAGTATCAATATTTATTTTACTAATGCCAGATGGTATGACTTCTTTTAGTTGTTCTAGTGGAATGCCATGTCCTTTAACGTTTCCGCCAAGTTTATTAATTTCATTAACAATATATTGTGGAACCATGCTTGAGCCATGACTTACTAATGTTCCATCAATTTCGGCATGCCTCAAGTTTTCCATACTCGCTATAACAATTTCTTTTCTTAAAACAACATTGTCTCCTTTAACGGCGCCATGTTTAGTTCCATAACTTAATGCTAAAGAATCGCATTTTGTTTTTTTAAAGAAGTCTACAACTAATAGTGGGTTTGTATATGTTGAATTTGACGCAAATACATGGTCTTCAACTCCAGCTAAAACTCCTAATTCAGCTTCAACACTTACTCCTCGTTTATGTGCATAATTAACTACTTTTTTGGTTAATTTGACATTTTCTTCATATGGAAGAGAACTTCCATCAATCATGACACTATTAAAACCCGCATCAATAGCGGCTTTACAAGATTCAAAACTTCTACCATGATCTAAATGTAGTGCAATAGGGATCGGGCTTTTAATTGCTTTTTCCTTAACAAACTTAGCAATTCTTTTAGCTCCAAGTTTCTTTTCGGCAAGTGTTCCATTTAAAAAATCACTTCTTCCCCCAATATAGGCTAATCCTGGTTCTGCAACTTGAATAATGGCAGCACTTCTAATTTCTTCACACGCTTCAATAATTGCTTCGGCTTGGCATGGCATATTGACATTAAATGCACCATGAGCAATTTTGTTGTCTCTAGCGTATTTAAGAATATTTTTTGTTGTTAAATAAGACATACTTATCTCCTTTAAAGTTTTGTATAAAATAAATTTATAAAAATTTACAAAAATTCATATTACTTAATAATCTTTAATATTTATTAATTAAGTAAAAGAATATTGTTAATTATGTTGTATGAATTAATAATAATTATCCCAAAAATTGTTAAGATATATACATATAAAATGGCTTTTTCTGATATCTTTTTATTTAAATAAGATCCTAATAATGAACCAATTATTGCAATTGGTAATAAGCATAAAAGCATACTCCAATCCATATTTGAATTAAATAAAGATCCATTAATAATGGTTGTAATTATTTTAGATGATTGCGAAAAGACAATAACAACTAATGAGTTAATAGCGGCTTGTTTCATGTTCATTGCAAAGAAAAAACATAAAACAGCTACGTTAATTGGTCCTCCGCCAATTCCTAAAAAAGAAGAAATTATTCCTAAAATAACCCCTATTAATGATGTACTAATATAACTTTTAATATTTAATATAAGACCTTTCTTTTTTAAAAAAAGCATATAAAAAATAACGAAAATTAATAAGAGAATTAGTAATGCAGATTGAATAATAATTAACCAATTTTTGTTTGAAATATTTTTAACGAAGTCAAATAAAAAATTTCCAACAACACCACCAATTATTGAACCAATTCCTAGAAAAATTGATGATTTATAGTTGTCGATTTTTTGTTTAGTTATAATGCTTTTAATAACACTTGTAAGAGCAACAGCTAAAACGCAAAAGGAACTTAAAAAATTTGCAATATTTGCATTATCATAATAATTAAACGCATCTAGAGCAGGGCGAATAATAACGCCACCCCCAATACCTGCTAAACTGCCAATTGTAGCAGCAAGCATTACGATTAAAGAAAATATAAAATAGTACATATTAAAAAAGATATCACAAAAATTGAGAGGGAAAACCCTCTCAATAAACATTTTAAATTATTTTTTTCCTAAAACTGTATTGCAGGCTTCGACTAAATAGCTAAAGACATTAGCTTTTTCAGCAGTAATATTTTTATCAACTTTTTCGTTGCTTAATTTACCTTGTCTAATGTTTTCGGTATATTTTAACATTTTGCCATTGTTATATAATTCAAGTTGTTGTTCGGCATTTAACCAAATAGCAATATCAGTATTCATTGTTGAAGCACTAACTTGTCCACCAGTTCCTTTTTCAACATCTTTGCAGGTTTCTTCTGGATTATCGTGTCTATAGTTCATACCACCAACTAAACCAACCATGAATTTTTTAAATGTTTCTTCATTCTTTTCCAACCATTTAGTGTTAACGGCATAAGTGGAAGGTTGATAAGATTCGCTTAAGTGAGTTGAAGTTTTAGCAACTGTTTTATAATTACTGGTTTGTTTTTCAAGGGCAGTAGCAACTGGAGCGAATGCGACAGCATAATCATATTTTCCACCTGCCATAGTAGTTGTTAAGTTAGCATTTAAAACATCAGCTAAATAAATTTCGTCATCAGCCTCATATGAAGTTAAATTTTCAGGTAAATTCTTACCCTCTTTATCTTTATACCAAACTTTATCACCATCTTTAAGCTTAGCATTAATAGCTGGAATTAAAGATGTTGTAAACCATTGATATGGGTTTGTTGTGAAATCCAATGCAACTGTACTATTTTTTAAAGCAGCACCAATTTCTTCTAATGAAGATTTAATTGTGAGGTCTTTACCTTTTCCTTTAGTAGTAGCAATTAAACGATCATCGTCGGTTAAATTGTCTAAAGCAGCAATTTTAATTTCTTGGTTGGTAGTGAAGTAATTCCAAGCAACACCTCCGCCCATAAATGATACATCAAGGTCACCAGAAACAACTTTAGTAGCTAATGCTGGACCGCCACCAACTTCAATTTGAACATTAACACCAGCTTTTTTAAAATAATCCCTATAGAATGCAGAGTAACCAGCTCCTGCGCCTAAATTGGCGTGTAAACCAAGTTTAACAGTTGGTAATGGTTCATCTCCTCCGCCTTCTTGTTTGTCGTTTCCGCAACTTACTAATGCACTTGCTAATAAGCTAGTTGCACATAAAGCGGCAAATAATTTAATTTTTTTCATAAATTCTCCTTTTCTTTAAATTATTTTTATATTTAACAAATAAATTTGTTAGTTCCATTTTAATGTATCGCGCTATTAAGATACATCTTATAAACAACATCCCAAATATAATTACGATATTCTTGGAATTTAGGATCGAGTTTTGTAGCTTGAGTTCGAGGATAAGGTAAATCAATATTTATAATTTCTTTCACTTGTCCAGGTCTAGCACTCATGATAATTACTCTAGAGGCTAATAAGACACATTCATCAACATCGTGCGTTATAAAGAAACAAGTTTTTCTTTCTTTTTCCCAAGTTCTTAATAAGTCTTCCTGAAGTTGTGATCTAGTTTGGGCATCTAAAGCTCCAAATGGTTCATCTAGAAGAAGAACCTCACTATTTAAAGCGTATCCTCTAGCAATAGCTACACGTTGTTTCATACCACCAGATAGTTCTTTTGGATATTTGTTTTCAAATCCATTCAATTGAACCATATTTATATATTTTTGTGTAATAGCTTCTCGTTCAACTTTATTATAGTGAACTCTTTTTGTTGCTTGACGTGTTTTACCATTTTTATCAACAATCATCGCTGGTTCCATTTCTTTTGTAATTTTGTTTTTCTTAAAAACGGGAACTTCATGTTTAATAAATTTAGTTGAATACATTACATTTTTCTTTACTGTTAACCATGGAAATAAGGCATATTGTTGGAAAATAACGCCTCTATCAGGGCCAGGACCTAAAATAGGTCTTCCATGAATTGTGGCTTTTCCTTCGCTAGGCTGTTCAAGACCTGCAATTATATTTAATAAAGTGGTTTTTCCGCATCCACTAGGACCAACAACACAAATAAATTCATTCTTTTTAATTTCTAAATTAACACCATTTAAAGCAATTACATTTTCTCCATTTTGAACTGGATAAATCTTTTTGACGTTATCTATTTTAATTACTACATTATTATTACTCATAAAGTTACCTCACTTTATTTCCATCTTGTTAAACGCTTTTCGGCAAAGAGTAATATTTTATCAAGTAAAATACCAACTATACCAAGAACAATAATACCCATTATTGCTCCATCCATTTCAAGGTTACTGCCTTGGGTTTGAATATATGCACCAAGTCCAAAAGTTGTTCCAGTTAATTCAGAAGCAACTAAAGTTGTCATAGCAGCACCTACACCAAGTCTCATAGCTGTTAAAATGAAAGGGAATGAACTTGGAACGATAACTCCTAAAAATAAATTTCGATCTTTAGCGCCAAATGTATAGGCAGCTTTTACTAAAGTTAAATCAACATTCCTTACGCCTTGATAAATTGTTACGGTCATTGTTAAAAAGCAAGCAAGGAAAATAATGAAATATTTTGGCGCTTCACTTCCAAATGCTGAAAAAGCCGCAACGACAATAGGAACATAGGCAATTGGTGGAATACATCTTAAAAACTGAATAAATGGATCTAAGAACGCTCTAAATGGCCTATACCAAGCCATAATGAAGGCAATTGGAATGGATAATAAAATTGCAAAACCATATCCTACTAAAACTCTTTGACAAGATGCCCACAAATGCTTCCATAAATAAAAACTTCCTTCACTTGAAGACATTTTTATAAATTTATTAAAAACAGTGATTGGATCTGATAACCAACTTGTTTGACCATTTTTTGCACAAATATATGCATATAACCACCAAAGAAATATAACAAATATTACGCCACTTATACCAACTATAACGTTTTTCCAAGGGGCCCATAAAGAGAAATCTTTCATCTTTTTTGGTCCGCTTGTTTCAACATCATTTACAGGCCTACTTAAACGAGTTAAATCAACAGAATTAATTTCTTCTTCTTTTTTCTTTTTTAAATCTTCTATGAATTTAATTTTTAAAAATTTCATATTTTTACCTCTTATTCGGTTAATTCTTCTGGAACGCCTATTCTTGCATCTTTATGCTTTTGTAATAAAGAAGCAGGGAAAGATATTGAACATTCACCAAAACTTGCTCTTCGTATAACGGATTTATGCCAATCTCTAAAGCAATAAAGTCTTATTTTTTTACTATTTAAAATTTGTTTTAATCCAATAGTAACGCAATATTTTGGCATTAAGTAATATGCACCATGATATTCATCCATAGAATTTACAACTCGCGTTTCTTCGCTAATTTTTTGAACTCTAGTTGTAGAATTAATAAATTCATCATATGTAATGTGTTCATTTTCGGATGGTGGTTCATTAAAAGCCATGTGTCCGGTAATGCCAATACCACCAAAACAAATATCAACACCTCCAAGATCTTTAATGATTTTATCAATTAAATCACCATTATCTTTTGTTGGAAATACTCTTTGACTTTCTGGCATTAATAAATCTTTATTTATTTTGTTATAACATAAAGAATACATAATACCCTTGAATGATAGTGGATTGTCTTCTTTTAATAATTCATTATTTTCATCTAAATATTCATCCATATTGATAAAAGTAACATTTTTTAATGAAACTTTATTTTCATTAATCATTTTTACAAAATATTTATATTGACCTATTGGACCTAAGGGACAAATAAATAATGTTTTTTTATTATTTTTGTTGTTTAAAACAATTGTTTCGTACATTTCTTTAGCCATTGCTAAGAATGTTTCTTCTCTATTTTTAAATACATCAATAGGTATTTTTCCCTTTTGTATATCTTTTCCTTTTATATTAAGGAATTCTTTATTCATCATAAATTAATCAAACTCCTTACTATCTTTCATACATAAATGAACACTTGGACGTTTAAATGTCATTGGAAGAACTAAAATATTTGGGTTATCACCAACATATTTTTTAGCATCATTAATAGCATCCATTACTGTTGTTCTTGTTTTCATACCCATTTCTCTTGCGGTTCCTGGAGCTTTAGCACCAACTATATAAACCGCCTTACAATCTCTTTCGGCAATATGAGCACATGAAATCATTGAAAAACAATGATATGGGTGGAAAGCATATTTAAATCGATATAAATCAAAATATTCTTTTGTGTTCATGGCTTTATAATATTCTTCAATTTCAGGTAAAGTATTTCCATGATTTGCAAAATAATCATAAACAGGTTTCATAGCAGGGAACTCTTCATCGCCAAAATCTCCATCGCATTGAGCAAGGGCTATAACTACTGGATTATCAATTAAGACTCTTTTTAAACGAATAATTTGTGCACTAATTGCTTGTTCAACTAAGATAGGATTTCTGCCTTGTCTACTTCCGTATTGGAAGTCGTTTGGAAGACCGAATACAACAATATCGTATTTTTTCTCAGCCCATTTTACATAAGTTCTTTTATCAGCAATTTTCCATGTAATTGGTTCAATATCTTTTGCATACCCTGCATATACTGCAATTTGATGGGAAAAACTATCTAATACTGCATCAACAGTAAAGAATTTTTTCCCCATACAAACTTCCATCCAATCGCCAATTGCATCAAATTTTTGTCTCATTAATGAGTGGGAAGTGACTGGAACAAAATCTTTTCTATGCATTACTTTTGGGCAGTGATGGGATGAAATACATTCCCAATTGGAAATACCAGTTGCACAATGCTTATAACCGCCACTATATCCACCATATGGATTTCCTTGAACGTGACCAATTAAAAAAGCAATGTCAGCATCGTACACATATTTATTAATAACTACTTTTGCATTAAATTTTGGTTCATGTCCTAAATCAACTAAATGATCCCAATCTTCGGAATCGTGGTTGATTATTTGACCTTTATTATAAAATCTATCAAAAATTTCATCACCTAAAATTTTTCTAATTTCTTCTGGTTTATTTTTTCTATGTAAACCATTAGAGCAAATAAGCATAATGTCTTTTTCTTCAACACCATTTTTTAAACATACTTCAATAATTAAAGGTATAGCAGTTTTTCTATGACTATCATCTTGTGTGCCACCTTTAACTTTATCAGGGAAAACAATTGCAACTTTACTACCTTTATGAACTTGTTTTGAAATAGGCAAAACACCAATTGGGTTTAAAATTGCATTTAAAGTTGCTTCTTTAACATTTGTTAAACCAACTGGATCTTTTACAGTTACTCCAGTTTCAAATATATCTACATTTTTATCAGGTAATGCAACACTTACTTTTCCATCGCCATATTCTAATTCAATATTCATTTATAACCCCTCTCTATATTTATCTACTATTTTTTTAAAGTCATCTAAATAGAACCCAAAGTCTTTTCCGAACCTTGTTAATGCGATTAAGCCACCATCTAATTCAGGGATTGAAGCAATCATTTTAGCGTTTTCAATTTTCAATCCGCCTCCATAAACAACTTCAACATTAACAAGCGATTTAATATATCTTGCTATATCTTGAATATATTCTTTATCGGGCGGCGTTTTTCCTGGACCAATTGCCCAAACAGGTTCATAAGCAATCGTTATATATTTTAAATCTATATCTCTTAAGCCAACTTCAATTTGTTTCTTTAAAACTTCATATTTATTTGCTTGTTCATCAGCTTTTTCGCCAATACAATAAAGAACTTTCATTTTTTCTTTAACGGCCATTTTAATTTCTTGATTTAAAATGAGATTAATATCTCCAGCATTACCAGCAAAACTCATAATGTAGTTTAGGTGTTTTCTTTCTTCACAATGACCAATAATTGTGTCTTTTACGCCAATTGAGGTCATAGATTTAGCTGTTCTAAATGTTGTAAAAGCACCAAAATTTTGTCCTTCATTAACATCATCATAATGAACGCTTTGACAACCAATTCTAGTTTCGTTTGCAACTTCTAATGAAGGTAATAGATTCGATTCTTGAAAGAAAATTACAAAATTAAAACCGTTTAATTTCTCGATAAATGATGTAATGGTTTTACCATAATTTTCTTTACAACCAATTTTATTTACTCCACCCATAGAAGATGGAATGTCAAATCTTTTTAAGTTTAAATATATATTTTTCATAAATGTAAGGCCTTACATTTGATAATTTAACATTATTATTAACCACTTACAATATAAATAATTTCGTTTTTAAATAATATTTCCCTTTTAATTTACGAATGCAATATTTTTGACTTTCGAACGAAATAAATTACGAATTTATGTTTCTTTCAAAATAAAAACAAAACTTAAAACACGCTTAATTGTCTTTCGTTTGATAAGTAAAAATTTTCGTTTATTTTTAAAAAACGAAAGTATATTATTAAATAAATAGGAGAAAAAAATGAATAAACGCCAATCAACAATTGTGAATCTAGTTAATAGCGCTAATAAAATTTCTGTAACCACTTTAGCGGAAAAATTAAATGTAAGTGAAGTGACAATTAGAAAAGATCTAAATCTATTATCTAATTATGGTGTTATAATTCGAGAGCATGGATATGCTTTAAAAAAGAATAGTGTTGATATCCGCAATAGACTTTCAGTTAATTATGATATAAAAAATAAGATTGCGAAAAAGGCTGCAACTTTAATTGATTTTAATGAAACAATTCTTATTGGCAGTGGTTCAACTTGTGCACTTTTAGCTGAAGAAATAGCAAGAACCAAACCAAATGTTACAATAATTACACATTCTATTTATATTGTTGAACATGCATCTAAACTTGGTAATAATAAAATTATTTTACTTGGTGGAGAATATCAAAATGATTCACAAGTGATGGTTGGACCATTAGTAAGATTAAATGCGAGACAATATTTTGTTGATAAAATTTTTATTGGTACTGATGGTTTTGTAAAAAATATTGGTTTTATGGGTAGTGATTCTTTAAGAACAGAAGCCATTAAAAATATGGCAGAATCTGCACGTCACATCATAATGCTTACTGATTCTTCTAAATTTAATAAAATGGGTATACTTGTTCAATTTGCTCAAAATAGTATCTCAAGACTTATAACAGATTCAGAGATTACTAAAGAATATAGTGACTTCTTTATTTCAAAAGGCATTGGTTTAGATATAGTAAGTTAATTTTTTAAGATAGTTAACGAAAAACTATAACTTTTACTTTGTCCAGGTTCTAATTTATTTATTAGATATCTTTTTTCAATGTTATTATCTTCATTAATATAAGAAGCAATACCCCACCAAGGTTCAATACAAATAAAATTATTAGTGGATGGATTTTGCCAAATAGCAAATAATGGAGAGTCAAAATTATATATAAATTTATGTGTTAAAGTTACAAGCTTTAATTCATGAGTTTTGTTAATTAAAACTATTGTGTCATATTTCTGAAAAATTTCTTTTTTTAAACAGAATTCATTATATGGAAAAGTTTCTGGTTTTAGATCTATTAATCCATCTTTAAGTGGTAATAATTTATTATTATTTTTTAAATCAATATAAGAATTTTCATTTGTCTTTATTCCTAAATGGTTGCCTAAAGAATAAGGCATTGTTTTATTATCTAAATTAAAAACTTCGATATTTACATTATATTTATCATCAATAAGTTCATATTTAATAAGAATTTTAAATTTAAAAGGATATTCTAATAAATCTAAATTATTACTTTCATATGTTCCTAAAATAGAATTTTCGTTTATTTTAGCAAAAGATAGTTTTTTATTTCTTAAAAAACCATGTCTAGAGGATGTTTTGTAATTTATATTTTTATAAAAATAATCATATTTTCCAATAAATGGGAAAATCATTATATCTTGATAAATCCATCCACCATCATTGACTTCGTGAATTAATTCTTTTTTAGATTCTAAATCAATAATTGAATTAAGACCTCCACCAATCTCATTAATTGAAATTTTATATTTTTGATTTCTAATAAATTCCATACAAAACCCCTTTTACTTTCGTTCGAAATAGAGAAATTCTTTTCTATTTCGAAAGTCATTTTATACTCTTAAAGTATGCTATAATAAATTTGTTTTTTAAAGGAGAATTAATAATATGAAACTCAATAATTGCAACATATTATTAGAAAAAGGATATCTAAAAGGGATGTTAATTTTTACTGATAAATTTATTAATATTTCTAAAGATATTGAAAAAGATGGCCTAGATTATAATGATAAAATTATTATTCCAGGTTTATTTGACGTACATACGCATGGAGCGATAGGTTATGATTTTAATAGTGCAAAGTCTCTTGATGAGATGCAAAAAATTCTTAATTTTTATATGGCACATGGCGTTACTAGTGTATTGCCAACTTTATTAACGGATAGTGACGAAGTTTATTTTAAACAACTAGAAATGATATATGAACTAAGCAAAACTAATCCGGTAATAAAAGGTATACATATTGAAGGTCCTTTTTTAAGTAAGGCCTATAAAGGCGCTCAACCTGAAAGCTATTTGCAACCTTTAAAAATTGAAAAATTTAATGAATATCAAAGACATGCTCATGGCCTAATTAAATATATAACAATATCTCCTGAACTTGATGGTTGTAGTGAATTTATTAAAGAATTAGTTAAACAAAATGTTGTAGTTTCTTTAGGTCATTCTGGAGCTAGTTTTGATGAAGCAACTTTAGCCATAAAAGTAGGAGCTAAAAACTTTACGCATGTAATGAATGCGATGGCTCCAATTCATCAACATCATCCTTCAATTTTAGCTGCAGCCTGGTATTATGATTCATGTTTTAACGAAGTAATATGTGATGGAATTCATGTTCATCCAGAAATGGTAAAATTTATTCATAAAATAAAAGGCAATAAAAAAATGGTTGGTATTACTGATTCATTGATGGCGGCCGGACTTCCAGATGGTAATTATTTCATTGGTTCTACACCAATTTATGTAAAAAATCATGATTGTAAAATTATTGGAAGTGATGTAAGAGCTGGTTCAACTTTGAATGCTTTTGATGGTTTTAAAAATATAAAATGCTTTTTAAATTGTTCAGACTTAGAAAGTAGCAATATATGGAGTTATAATCCTGCAAAACTTCTTAATTTAGATGATAAAGTTGGAAGTATAGCAATAAATAAATCTGCAGATTTTTTAGTTTTAAATAAAAATTATGAATTATTAGAAACATATATTAATGGTAAATGTGTTTATAAAAAGGAGTCTTTATAATGAAAAATATTATTATTGGGCATGGTGGTGGACCAACTGCAGTTTTAAATGCCTCTTTAGCAGGAGCAATTAAAGAATTAAAAAGGAAAGGTTTTGATGGAAAAATATATGCTGCTAGATTTGGTAGTAAAGGTTTATTAAATGAAGATTTTATTGATTTAACTAATTTAACAGATAAAGAATTAAAATTATTAATACATACTCCAGGAAGTGCAATTGGTACATCACGTTTTCCTCTTTATGATAAAGAATATGAAAAGATTGTCGATATACTTATTAAATATAATATTGGATATATTTTATTTAGTGGTGGAAACGGAAGTATGGACACTATTGGTAACATTTATAAACATGCTTTAAAACGAAATTATCATATTGTTTGTGGAGGAATTCCTAAAACTATCGATAACGATATATCTATTACCGATCATGCTCCTGGATTTATAAGTTGTGCTAAATTTATTATGCAAAGTGTTTCAGATTGTGCTCAAGATATTAAAGGTCTTCCAATTCATGTATCAATTATTGAGGTAATGGGAAGAAATGCTGGTTGGCTAGCTGCAAGTAGTGCACTTGCTAGAAGAGATAAAAACGATGCACCACATATAATTTTATTTCCTGAAGTTCCCTTTGATGAAAAAAAATTTTTAAATTTAGTAAAGGAAAAACATCAAAAATATGGTGGAGTAATTGTGGTTGCTAGTGAAGGATTAAAAGATAAAGGTGGTAAACCAATAGTTGCGCCAATTTTTAAAACTGAAAGAGCAACATATTTTGGTGATGTTGGAAGTTATTTACAAACACTTGTTATATCTAAATTAGGAATAAAAGCAAGAAGCGAAAAACCTGGTTTATTATCAAGATGTTCAACCTCTTTAACAAGTAATCTTGATTTAAAAGAAGCTAGACTTATGGGAAAAGTAGCAGTTGATGCAGTATTAAAGGGAAAAAATGGATATATGACTGGAATTAAAAGAATTTCTTCTAATCCTTATAAAATTAAACCAATATTAATTCCAATTGAAGAAGTTATGCTTAAGGAATCTATATTTCCTAAAAAATATATGAGTGAAGATAAATATAATGTAAGTGAAGAATTTATTGAGTGGCTTAGACCTCTAGTAGGCTATCCTCGTGAAGCAATTTCTTTTGTGGATAAAGATAAATAAACATTAGATTAATCTAATGTGTTAAAATCTAAGCATGGAAAATAAAAAAATTAAGAATTATAAAAAATACTATATTATTGGTGGTGTTTTATTATTAATAAATATTATTTTATTATTATTAGCTATTTCTTGTTCAATAATTTATAAAGAAAATCAAACTATTGGATGGATATCTTTTGTCGTAGTATCTATATCATTAATTATGATATTCTTTTCTATTTATTTACTTAAAAAAGCTAATTTTTTAAGGTTAAATTATTTATTATCGAAAGATAATGCAAAATACTTAAAAAATAAGTAGAATATTAAGGATGCTCCGATGGCGGAACTGGTAGACGCGCTAGACTCAAAATCTAGTGGTAGTGATATCATATCGGTTCGATTCCGATTCGGAGCACCATTAAGACACTGATTATCCTCCTAGCAAAAAATCATTGTTAGGAGGATTTTTCTTTTATGAAAAAATTAGAAATTACTCGTGTGTTAGATAAGATTCCTGGAGGATATAAACCACCAGTTAAGCACGAACTAATGTTAGGTAATAGACATAGTAATGCTGGTTATCATGGTATCTATTATAGGAAAAGTAGAGATAGATATTATGTTGAGATTATTGCTAATCAAGTTAGTTACTACATCAGATCTTGTAACACATTAGAATAACAAGTTTAAGATTTCTGTTGTTATTGTAAGAGAAAAGCCAAAAGTAAGAATTGGAAGTCAAGAATATCTTGATGGAACAACTACTTACTTTAATAGTGAGACATTTACTATTGATCGAACCTTAGAATACGAAGTCAAAACTGGTGAAGAAATACTTTAGTTGGAAGTGATTCAACAACTCAGGATTTAATCATTGAAGCTAAAGAAGAAGGAATGAATATTCAAGTTAGTAAAGACGGTAAAAATCTTCCTTATGAATTTGGCTCTAAATTAACTGAAGGAACTTAACTTACTTAATTAGAATTACTGATTCTTTAGGTAATACAAAGTCATTTACTTTAATTATTGATAGACATGTGGATGGAGGTATCTCTACTGCTAATGGTGGTTTAACTAATAACGAAGTAACTATTACTGAAGGGGAAGATTTAACTATTGAAGTTTATAAGGGTGGAGAAGTTTATTCTTTTGAAAAAGGTCAAAGTTTAATTGAAGAAAGTAACTATCAAGTCATTCTTACTGATAAGTTAGGTAACAAGAAAGAATATAGTTTCACCATTATTAAAGATGAAGCTAAGACCTCTATTGATTACACCTTTAATGAAGGCATCCATATTGATTCAGTAACTAAAGACGGACAAGAAATTACTGTTGAAGGTAATCATCTTAACTTTACTGAAGATGGAACTTACATCGCTAATTATTCTCAAGATGGAAAGACATAATCTATCACTTTGATTCTTGATATAACTGCTCCAGAAGTTACCTTAAATGGTGTTGAAAATAATGGCACAGTTGATGGCAAAGTTACTATTACTGATATCAGTGAAGAAGGAACTATTGAAGTCTATAAAGATGGTCAAAAAATCGACTACAACTTAGGAGATGAATTAAGTGAATATGGAAGTTATGAAGTTGTTATTAAAGACAATTTAGGAAATACAAGAACTTATAACTTTACTCTTAAGTATCAAATAAATGGATGGGCAATTGCTTTAATTGTCTTAGCTAGCTTAGCAACTATTGGAGCTCTAACTACCATAGTTATTAAGAGAAAAAAGATCTTTAAAGGTAAGACTAAATAAGCCTTACTCACTATAACTGAAAGAGGAAAATGAAGATGAATCTTATTTAGTAAAAACTATCTTATAATTTCCCAATATCCTCTTCTTAAAGTACCGATTCGTTTGATCTTACCATTTTCCTTAAGAGAAGAAAGACTTCGTTGAATCGTGCGCAAAGTGCAATCTAGCTTTTCGGACATTTCTTTAGATGAAGTTGTTGGATTCTCTTTGATAATACTTAAGACTTCCTTATCAATTTTAGACATCCAACTATCATCTTTATTTGTAACATTTTGGGTTGGGATATTATCTGAATTACGTAAAAAGAAGAATGAGAAACCATAAGGATCAAGGTTATATTTAACTTTGACTCCTTCAGCTTTACAAAGACCATAGACTTTCTTAAAACCCGAGCCAAACATTTCAACATTCTTACATTTATAAAGTGTTTCGAGGATTACTTTGTTTCTTGGTAGTGATTTATGTCTTTTTGTAACAAAGGATTCAGGGGTGAGATTCATAGGAAAAGAACCAGGATTATAGATTTCAATTTCTGTAGGAGTGATATCAATTTCGTGTTCGGTTTCACCCCTATAATTAGCATGGGCAAAACTATTGACAACAATTTCTCTTATTGCATCAATTGGAACTTCTGGAACTTCAATTCTTTCAGCCTTCCCACTACTTTCAACTCTCCATCTGATATTGTTCTTAATATAAAGAATACCTTTGTCAATCAAATTAAAGATATTGTCTTTCCATCTTTGGATATCGTTGAAACTAATTCTTGCATCTGTTGAGTAGATAGCAGCTTTTAAAACAACAGGTCCTTTAGAAGAAAAAAGGTAATATCCAGCATTGGTTAGTTTTCTGTCAACTAAAAGACCTAATCCAGTTAATAATTCTTTCTCATCATAAACAGGAAGAGGGTCTAATCTTCCACAAGATACAGATTGATCATAGAAGTGCTTTAAAGCAACATGGTCAATATCATCCAAATCAAAATTTGTTTTATGGTTTTCCCAAGATGATGTGTAGTCCAAAGAAGCAAAGGTTTCCTTTAGCTCCTCGGCAGTCATTTCTTCGGCTCTATCAAATACTCTTTTGAAGTATCGACCATAACTAGAATATGGTTTCTCGTTTCCTGAGAAGGAGACACGAATTACACTTTTACCATCGAGCTCTATCTCTTCAATCTTAGGGTAAATCATTGGTTTAATACTTGTTTTAATGTTCTCAGCAACATCGTTAAGAGTCTTTTCAGTAACTTCTTGACCACAGACTTCTCCATCAGACTTGATACCAAAATAGAGTACACCTTCGCCATTCTTGTTAAGAATACTAGCAATATCATCCATTGATTTACTTAGCTGACCGGTTGATTTCTTAAATTCTACGTTTTCACTTTCTCTTCCAAATTTCATATATGTTTCCTCAATAAAATTATAGCTAAAGAATAGGTCGTTTTCAAATGAAAGCGACACGAAAGCGACACGAAAGCGACATTTATTATGTCGCATTCATGTTAAACATACTGATTTATAGTACTTTAAATAAAAGAGCATAAAATCTTTGGAAAAATCACCTTTAAAATCAGTAGTTAAAAAATTCCTTGATAAAAGAACTGGTCACAATAGAAAAGATTATAAGAGTATGAAATTAGAACAACTTCAAAAAGAGCACACTGAAATATTAGATTTCTATAACGGACCATATCTAGATATGTTAAAAGTAGTAAAAAGCAAAGAATAAATTTACACTTCGTTTCTTTAATTTTATATGTTGGTTTTCCCCTGTGTTGATAGATGAATTTTTGATAGATTATTATCTACATTCTAAAAAAAGTAAATATTATTTTATGATAATAAATAATGAATCTCGTATAAATCTCACGTTTGACAAAATAAATACTAAAAAAGGCCTATTCTACTGATTAGATCAGGCCTTTTTCAATTATTTTTTCGTAAATTTTTGTAGTTAGTCAGTTAATGTTCTTAAATAATTTGCTCGAATATATTTATTATCAAGTTTTATGTTCAATAAATTACATATCGCTCTAGTTAATTCATTAACATTTCCATTTAAATAAATAGTGTCATTCATTTCAATAAGTTGCATTTCTCTCAGTGCATCCAAGATTTTATTAATTGTTGTTTCTTCGTGAGTTAAAGTTTCTCTTAATTTCTTTTGCATCATTTTTAAAATTGTTAGTGCGACAAAATTAATAAGAAAATGACTTTTAATTCTATCTTCGTTGTTAAGTAATCAGGTCTTGCTTTTAAATCTGTTTTTAATACTCTAAAGCAGTCTTCAATTTCCCATCTTTTTTTGTTAATTGAAATGATTTTTAAAGGATTTTCATTTATCAAACTTGTTATTAAAGCATAGTAACCATCATATTTTTCTTCTTCCTTGATTTTGTCTATATCAAGCTCTAAATTTTTTGTTATTATTTCGCCATTATTATTAAATTCAACTTTTTTAATATATTGTTTTTCATCTTTTGCTGACTCTTTATCGAATTTTGATGGTGAAGCAATAATTTTTAAAGCTTTTTCAATTCTTTTGTTACGAATATACTTTAAATAATTAGCAAAATCTTCATCATATGTAATGATTAAATTAGCTTCATGAGAAGTTTTAAATTCGGAATTGTTGACCAGTTTTACATTTATTTCGTCATTAATAGGTCTTACAAAGTATTTAAATTTGTCACTTA
>ERZ808262.232-NODE-232-length-37001-cov-8.933200_pt1 | contig 37001 bp, 32 predicted proteins | sample MGYA00520895_ERZ808262 | MGnify/ENA primary metagenome ERZ808262 (study PRJEB31516, sample SAMN03275588) | gut metagenome | biome: mammalia-associated habitat; material: feces | host: Papio cynocephalus | place: Kenya | collected 2012-08-02 ... | reverse complement strand
TATTGAATATTAAATATTAAACTAGAATATTGTTAATTTTTAACGAAGTATTGTATTGATTGAGTATTTGCGAAGAATGGATTTATGTACATAGTAGTCCCCAACAAAGGCGAAATCAGGCTCTCCATATTCATTCTCACCTCTGTATTTCAGTTCTAAATAACCGGAGATATTCTTGACAATATCCCCATTTACTTCGTCTGTTGATTCGGATTTTACCACCTCCACAACTTTCTTTTGATAGCCTGGACACTTTTTATCGTCAATCTTTCTAACAAAGTAATAGATCTTAATGCAGTCGCCAACAGAAGGACGCAGCGAAGTCTGGTCATAACGAAGGATCCCAGAAATATAATTGTGGCCTAAAACAAAGTGAAATAACTGTTTAGACGCATTAACTTCATCTACAGCCACAATTCTCGACTTGAATTTATCAAAAGCCTCTTCTTGGGAGCATTTCTGTATATCACAAAAGAACATTTTTATATCTTCCTTGACCCTTCTCTTGTACTGTCGCAAAGAAACGAAATTGCCAACAGTCAACTCTTGTTGCTCATAATGTTCAAAAGCAAGTTCGGAATCTACTGAATAGATATGATAAACCTTCTTCTCAGTATTCACATGTTGAATATAACCATAACTAATAGGAAGAGCTCCCCAATCCTCTTTGTCGGAAAATTTAACAATAAGAGGTATGTACTTAACCCTAACCTCATTCTTGGTCGGAAGCCAATGGTTGGCAGCACAAAATTTTGCCACAGTCTCATCCTTATACAATTTCATCCTCCACACCTGCCCTTTGTGTGACTTTCTTAAAACAGGGAATCGATTCTTGTTAATAACGAATTCAATAGAATTACCATCTGTAAAGGCTAACAGATCTTTTCCATCATCATTTGTCCATTTGTCAACGAGCACGACTTCTGTATAAGCAATATCTACAAATGCACAATCTTCCGCCTTAGGAATATACTCAGCATATAGCGCATCGTTATTACTACTATTAGCAACTACAGTGTTACACTTCAACTGCAGACTATTTTCTTCTGTGGAAATACGCCACCCTTTTTGGGCGTAATGATTTTTATATAGGTTGAGTTCGACGGCAGCATTCTCAAGTCTCCCTACAGAAATCAACTGCTTAGCAAGTTCTAAACGGATCTTTCCAATGAAATCCTCATTCTTTTCAAGGCTGATTGCCTTGCATAAAAGGGCTATTTTAACCTCAGGGTCATCCCAACAATCAGCAAACTCTTGCCAGATATAATACTTTTCTCCCATTTTTAAGCACAACTCCATATAAATGGCTTTTGCATTATCTATTTGACCAGCCTTGAGATGAAGTAATGCCTTCGACCGGATATTCCAATCGTCATCAGGAAATTTTGAAATAGCCACACCATATATATCAATTAGCCACTGAAGATCACCTATTTGGTCATCAGTTAAAAAGTTTAGAGCCTCTTTTGCTTTCTTAATAGATTTTAGAGCAAGTGGTTTATATGTTTCGTCCTTCTTGCCTTTTTCCTCTTGCCAGTCCTCTTGACAAAATTTTTCGGGATTCCATTTCTTAAAAAAGCCATAGAAACGATACAAATTATCGTCCTTCATAACCCTCTCTGCAAGATACAAAACCTTAGAATGAGAGGTCGAGGAAGGTGTTTCAGGATAGAAATCTAAATACTGATCAAATAGTTCCCACGTGACAGTCGATAAATTATCTTCTATACTGTGATAAATTTTCCAAAAAATTGCTCTTTAAGACGTTCAATGAAGGTTTCTTGATAGTCTCCCATTAAGTCTGCAAACTCTTGAATATCAGAAGGTGAATAATCCATTATAGCACGCGCAATCCTGGACATAAGAGAAGGAACCTTTTTTCCATCTTTTCCCATAGAATCAAAGCAATCATCGTTGCGAATGCAATTTGGACCCCATAACTTAAAAAAATTTAAAAATTTAAACTTCGTATCTTCCATAGAATAATACGATGCAAAACTCAGAATTTGAGAATGAAGGGCAGAAGGCCTTTTATTTTTTAATACTATATAGTCCCGAAGAATACCGCGCACTTGTTCCGAAGTCATCGTCTTATAATGATCCCGAAGATACCTGTAAATGACCCAACCATAAGTTTCGTGAGCTGCAATAGGAAGATTCCCTCCCGATGATAATTGTACTAATATTTCCCAGGCACTATCGTTATTCCCACTTTGGCTTAAAGACTTAGCTTCTTGAATCTGATCGGCATAAGGATTAACGGAAAAACTCAAAGAATTGATCTTTTTGACTAATGCCTCAGTATATTTATCTTGAGAAACTTCTGATTCAAATTTTCTTTTTGATAAATTTTCCAGATAATCCACATGAACTCGTGCATTAGTAATCTCTCCATTATCGATACACTTTTTGCAGATATCAATCAATGTCCAAGCGTAGGCCTTCCATACATCATCATCTGCTTCGCCTTCACGAATAAGCATCTCTGCCAATCGCCTAGCCTCATCAATTCTTCCTTCCCTGCGAAGAGCGTATATCCTCGTTGAAGGACGAGGCTGATAATCACATTCGCAATAACTACCGTATCTGTTATATATGGACATAAAATTTTTTTGCATTATGATTGTCGAAAGGTTATTATCTACGAGCTTTAACGAGGAGAGACAACTTAGTATTATTCTATGTAAGCCCTGTTAAGGTTTTCTTTATCAGGGCTTGCCCATGTCAAAAATTTCACCTAAAACTATGATGCCATTAAATACTTTTGACATCAAAGACATGGCGAAATTAGCAATTTAATCTGACAATATCACTCCTTTTGGAGGACTTTATTCAATTTTCAGTTGTTTTTCAGTCTCTGGTATCCGTAGAACCATAGAATCTCATCTCGGAAGATGCAACTCCGACCCTAAAGCGTTCACTTATAGCGATGTGTCCAGATCATTGTTTGGCAGTTACCTCTGCGGTGGCGACTGCATACTTTCCCTACATAGCCTCGGTCGGTGGTCCTATCATTGGAGGCGAGAACAGGGATGCCAACACCAACGTAAAATCCCATTAGAAGAACACGCTTGAGCGCATCATCCCCAGCCTTGAAAAGTAGACTAAAATCGTTATAAGCGACTTCAACTGCTAGAACAATAACTTCAGCTAGGCTCACCTCCCTTTTTATATCTCACTCAAGGAAAATACTACTCTTTCATCAATTTAATGCTAATTGTCATAAAATAGGCCATTTTCAACCCAAATCGTCAAAAACTTTTGGAGGTTTGCGTAATTGAAATTGACCTTATCACGATTGAATGTATATGCCTGATTTCTTTTCAAAAAGGAAATTGGAAATATATCTAAACGCATTATATTTGCGTTCCGAAACATTTGAATTGTATGATTAAGGAACTATTCTTTCAGGGTGAAAGTATCGCGAGACAGAAAAACTATAACGCCCATTTTATCCGAAAAAACGGCTTCTCCATGGACAAAATAACGATGTTGAACCTTTTGTCCGAGAAAAGGCCATATTATAGGACAAAATAAGTAAATTGGACCATTTGTCCGAAAAAACGGCTTCTCCTCGGACAAAATGAGAAAGAGTATTTTATTATTACAAATAAACCTGTTCAAATATAACAACCAAGACAATCATGATTATCACAATAGCAAGACAATGCGGATGCGGTGCGCTTGAAGTAGGAGAAATTCTTTCAAAGCACTATGGCATACCTCTTTACACAAGAAAATCATTAATGCAGGCAGCACGCGAAAAGGGCATGCTCTCCAGTATGGAAGACTTCTTTGAGGAACGACCTGTCGATGAGTTAATGTCATCGATTACTCTTTCCGTAGAATTGGAAGACATCCAGAATAAATTCTGCAAAGCATTTAAAAGCATAGTAGGAGAAGGCGACTGCGTTCTTATAGGAAGATGCGGTAACTTCATTTTCAAAGACAGAGATGATCTTGTTTCTGTCTTTCTGCACGGAAAAGCAGAATTAAGAATAGCGCATATAATGGCCTTAGAGGGGTTATCACGTTCCGATGCCGAAGAATTTGTGCATAACACCGACGACCAGAGAGTCGCCTACCATAAGTTTTACACCGGGCTTAGATGGGGAAACGCTCCAGATTATGACATCTGCCTCGATGTCTGTCGATTAGGTGCCACGAAAACTGCGGAACTAATACAGACTTACGCAGAAGCATTAGAATTAAGGCATTCTCTACCTAATTACTAAGTTTCTTAAAAAATAACTTGATGATCTTTGTGTAACTTTTTGGTCTATAGTCATTTTCTCATCAGTCGTGTACTCCGGTACACGCCCTCTTCTAAAAAACATGAAATACATCATACAGTTTTTAATCATAGCAGCATTCGCATTTTTAGGTGAACTACTGCACTGGATAATTCCACTTCCGATTCCTGCAAGCATATACGGAATTGTCTTATTATTCATAGCCCTCGAATTCAAATTACTAAAAGTTAGCCAAATACGTGAAGTAAGTTCATTTCTAATCACAGCCATGCCAATATTGTTCATCCCTGCGGCTGTAGGACTTATGGAGTCATGGGGTGCAGTAAAATCCTCGATTGGAGTCTATGCACTCATTACCATCGTAAGTACCTTTGTCGTAATGGGAGTTTCCGGCGCCATTACCCAATTAGTTATACGTAAAGAAAAAAAGCACTCCGGCGAAACGGAATCATAGACTATGTCACAGCTATTAGAATCATCAGTATTTTTCGGAGTTTTCATAAGCCTCTCCTCCTATATGTTTGGCATTTGGCTGAAGAAAAAGACCAGATGCTCACTTGCGAACCCTCTGTTAGTGTCCATTATTTTAGTGATTGCTGTGCTTTCACTTTTTAAAGTAAGTTATCAAAGTTACACAAAGGGAGCAGAGATCATTAACTATCTGCTTACACCTGCCACAATCTGTCTTGCAGTGCCATTGTATCAACAAGTTGAACTTCTCAAGAAAAATTGGAAAGCAGTTATTGCCGGCATAAGCGCAGGTGTACTTTCGAGTCTTGTCTGTATATTACTATTGGCCCTGCTATTCCATTTGGACCACACGGCTTACGTGACTTTTCTGCCCAAATCAATCACTACTGCCATTGGCCTGGGAGTTAGCGAAGAACTCGGCGGCTATGTTCCCGTAACGGTTGTGTCCATAATCATTACCGGAGTCTTGGGAAATATATTCGCTGAAAAGTTCCTTAGCATTCTTCACATTAACGAACCTATCGCAAAGGGTATAGCGATAGGCTCGTCCTCTCATGCAGTAGGCACGGCAAAAGCCATGGAGATGGGAGCGATAGAAGGTGCGATGAGCAGTCTTTCAATAGTAGTCAGTGGTATTCTTACTGTCATCGGAGCTTCCATTTTCGCCCCATTTATTACCTGCTAACTACTCCTGCTCCACCCATATCAGCTTTGAGGTGTCGTATCCCCTATGCTTTGCCTCATCCAACACAGCGTTTAGTGTGTCCTTAGACAAATTAGGCGTACGAGATAAAATGTCTGGCATGCATAAGTTGCTAGAAAAGTATTTTGTCAGATAAGATTAAATCACTATTTTTGCAAACTGATAATACTAAAATATTGTAATATGAGTTTGCGGAGAAATATACTTGAAGTAATTTTAAGCAATCCCAGGACTGTATTTAATGTTCAATCATTGAGAATGCTGACAGAGTGCGAGGATAGCCAAAAACTGACTAAATCGTTAAATTACTACGTCCAGAAAGGAAAAATACGAAATCCCCGTCGAGGCATCTATACTAAAGTTACCTACGATGAAAAGGAGATGGCCTGTAGTCTGTTTAGGCCTTCCTACATTTCGCTAGAGTATGTACTACAGCGAAGTGGCATAGTATTTCAATATGATGACATGGTAACATGCGTGAGTTATCTGAACCGTTTCGTCGAGATTGATGATAAAACATATAAGTTCAGAATTATCAATCCAGAAATATGGATAAATATGGAAGGTATCGAGCGAGAGGACAATATTTTAATTGCTTCTCCGGAACGGGCATTCCTTGATTTAATATATTTAAGCGCTGGCAATTGTTATTTAGATAATCTTCATCCACTTAACAAGACAAAGGTGAAACAACTCCTGCAGTCCTACCGGTCGAAGATACTAAATGAACGCGTAGCTGAACTGCTAAACTTCAAATGATTATGGATAGAAATAAACACAAGCTCTATATGGCTCAAATTCTTAGCCTTATATTCAAGGACAAAGAACTCTGCAACGCGCTTGCTTTCAAAGGAGGGACATCTATGATGTTTTTCCATAATCTCAATCGTTTTTCCACCGACCTTGATTTTAATTTACTTGTTCCACAAAAACTTGATATGGTATACGATAAGGTCCGCTCCATATTGACTCGATTCGGTACAATTGACGATGAAGCGAAGAAAATTTATGGCCCTGTGCTTGTCGTAAATTATGGTAAAGGCGAGAGAATGCTGAAAGTTGAAATATCTACCCGTCAGTATCCCGATCATTATGAGATGCTTTCATTAGCAGGCACATTTATTAGGGTGATGACGATGCCCGATATGTTTGCCCATAAACTTTGCGCAATGGGAGAACGCCTCTCTCCACGTGATATTTATGATGTGTGGTTCTTCTTGCAGAATCACACAGAAATTAACGAAGAAATTGTTCGATTAAGGACTGGCAAAAGCGTGAGCGAATATTCTGCATTGTGTGCCGAACATGTAAAAGAATCTAGTCCCAAACTCCTGATGCAAGGGCTTGGTGAAGTACTAAATGACGCAAAATCAAAGAACTTTGTCAAGAATAAACTCATAGCCGAAACTGCTTCTGCGCTCGAACTTTTTTCTGCATTCCCTATGATAGTCACAAAAGATTAAATGCACAATGATAACGGAATTCTTCACATTAACGAACCTATCGCAAAGGGTATAGCGATAGGCTCGTCATCGGAGCTTCCATTTTCGCCCCATTTATTACCTGCTAACTACTTCTGCTCCACCCATATCAGTTTAGAGGTGTCGTATCCCCTGCGCTTTGCCTCATCCAACACAGCGTTTAGTGTGGCCTTAGGCAAATTAGGCGTACGAGATAAAATCCAAAGATACTTATCCGACGAACTTCCCACCAGAGCTACGCTATAATCATCAGTGAGCATAAGTACCCTATAATCAGAATAAAAGAAAAGGAAGAACGAAACTTTAAGCAGTGCTGGATTTCTATCTGGGTCTGGCTGCTTTGCCTTTCCCTTTGTCTGCTTGAACTTTCCATCCTTCCACCCGGAATTAATTACATCGACCTTGCCATCGCTTCGCAAACGATACTCGGCCATAACCCTACTCATACCACGCTCAAAAGAATGATCGAAGCGCGCAATCTCATACCAACTGCCAAGATAGCGTGAAAGATCTAAAGAACCAACGGGAGTGTTATCCACTTCACCTGCACGCACACACAAGGGGAACAATGTCATGAGAGACATTAGAACCAAAATTTTAGAAATGCGTTCCATTGTCTTAGTGTTTTATGAGTTATAAATATTTCAATATCAATAACTCACAAAAACGATGCCGTAAATACACGATATACTAACGCAGCTGCATAATGATAAGACATAAAGAAACTACTATCATGATGATGGCCACTACCTTCCTGTAGAAGTTTTTATCCACATTACGAATGCAACGCATAGCTATGAAATTACCCACCATCATAGCGCACCCTATTAAAACGCCACTTAGAAATATATTACCATCCAATAGATTCAACTTTCCATAAACCACGGCCTTCACGATATGCATTACCGCAGCCGTTGTAGCCTCAGATGCTATATAACAGACAGGGGCCAAATCCAAGGTCATAAAAACGGCACTGCTAATTGGCCCGGAAATTCCTAAAAGTCCGTTTATAAAGCCAGTCACTCCTCCTCCTATAATCATAGTAGCCCTTGTGTTCGGCAGACGCATTTTCCCTCGAAGTTTCATTATAGAGAAAACTATCAAAAAGCAGCATAGCACTATAGTCATCGGAGCATGTGGGGCCTTGGCAAATCCGAATGAGCCCAATATAGTAAAAGGAACTGCCAAGACAAGAAATCTCAAAGCGGCCTTCCAATCGATATGCTTCCAGCCCATAACTACGCGTGATAAATTACTCAATAACTGGGCGATAGTGCTAACCGGCACAGCCACCTCCACGCCATAGAAAAAAGTAATGACAGGAAGCATAACCATTCCGCCACCAAAGCCTACGGATCCAGATAAAAAACCGGCAAAAAGACCGACAAGTATCAAAACAACTATCATCACCACAATTCTATACAATCTTTCAGATGTTCTTCCAGTTCCTTTTCATCGAGAAGAACATCCTTTATGACCTATCTTTATTATGGACTTCCTCATACCTTATCATATCAGCCAACTGAAGAAAATAATCATTTGACCAAATTTCCAATTCCCTTTTATCGACAATATATGGAAGAACATCCTGTTTAACAGCAGATATATCTACTGTAGAAATGCGATTTTTAAGCATCTCCATGAATGATTCTTTAGTAAGATCTATACCATTAAGTTCCTTAGCCCGAGTTTGAAGATGCCCGAGGTTCAGTGGAACGCGGTTCCTAACATACCATTCGAAATCATACCAGTCACGTCCTTTAACTCGATTTTTCCATTGCCTGAAAGTAAGTGCATGCATCTTTCCGGCATAAAGATTCGGAAGAGTGAAGCATCTGGCCATGAACGAAAAAGGAGTCATCAGCAGTCTCTGCTCTGTCTGGAAGTCTAGAGGAGGCAATGTATCCACCTCAATCTTGATTTTAAGAGATTGCTCTGTCTGGAATGATATATTGTACACATCGGTATTATCCTTTAGGAATGCCGATTCTACTTGCCCGAAGTTTCTCTTATCCTTTTTCGTTATGCTAACCTCACGACCCAGACTTCTGCATTCCTCTATTATGGCAGGGAAATACTTCTCCATGCTGAATTCCGGATCTTTCTTTAGAAGAGAGAAATCCATATCCTCCGAAAATCTTTTCAGTCCATGGAATATCCTTAGGCAAGTACCGCCATAAAATGCAGCCTCCTTAAAAAAGCCGCCACGATACAGACCGGCGAGGATCACCTGTTGCATAACTTCATGAACAGCATTCCGCCTATCGTCAGATGTACGTAGCGGATATGCAGAAAGCATAGAATCAAAAATTTCACTCATATATGCATTCCTATTTTTTCTGAGTTTTCAAATAGTTCAAAAGTGCAGCTAAGGAACCGGATTTACGTCCTAGCGCCGAGCATTGTTCGACAATCCGCAGGTCAAGGTCCTGAATCATATCGGTGTCAAATCGAATATCTTCCTCAAGAAAGAGCCGCACATCCTTCATAAAGCGTAATGTCACCTTGTTGAAGCAAATATAATCACATAGTGCTTTTTCTGGAGACGCTATTAGATAACGACAGTCCGACTCCCCCTTTATAGTTATTCCTATCGGGAAATAGTCAGCCGCACAGTGCTGATAATGAAAGGTTCCTAAAGCGTTGCTGAAGTCGCGGGAATGCTTTGTCGTTATTGATTGTATGAGGTTCACGCGCTCCGGAATCAGCCCATACAAGCTTAGAGCCCAGCTCATCGAAACATAAGATGGGCCATATAAATGGTTGGCCACCAATTCACGAGATAATTCTCCGCCATTCGCACAAGCCACGTACAAATCTTTTTTTAACCTGATGATACGCCCTTCCGCCACAAGCCTTCTGGCCTTATCTGTAATCTGCTTGCAACCAGGATAGACTGACTGCAAGACACTGATGTCAAAAGGTACCATACCTATTTGCCTTTAATAGTAATTTCCTACAAATATAGTCAAAATTTGTACAGAAAAACGATAAATATTCGTTTTTCTGTACAAATAACAACTATTGCGATTTCTCAGCTACATTAAACTATCATCACCACAATTCTATACAATCTTTTAGATGTTCTTCCAGTTCCTTTTCATCGGCACTGTAAATCCGTGGAAGTCTTGAATGTGGAAATCGATTAAAATATATATCGAACGAAATATACCATCTGCGCTCACGAAGCGAATAACATTCTGGCAGGCCGGCATCTATTTCTGCCTGCATAGCGGCAGAACACACTGTCACCCCTTTTTCTCCATTTAAAAATGTAGAAACGCATACAAAATGAGTTCTAACCACACTGATTTTTTCAGAATCAGATATATGGGAAAATTTATGGCTCACCTCTATGTTACGACCATAAAGTCCATTAATATGTCCCATAATACGCTTGAACTGCGTACCATGGGACGAAGTGTCTTTAATATGATTAAAGGCAATGTAATAATGGATCATCTCGTGAATGATCACATCCTGCCACTGCATTTCCGTCAAATCAATTACCGAACTAAGCCTAATCGAAAAATCACGATTTCTCGTACCTCCCAATGGCCTCCGATCTATTTTATAGTACATTTTCCCAAGATATGAAGAAGCTCTCGAAAGTACTATGGGAATACGCGGAAGCGAGCTATCAAAACACAACCGATTAAAATAATCAAATTGACTAAGGGCGTAATCCAAAGTGATTTTCATCGCAGCTCTAAAATTTTCTCAATTTTAGGGAGCAGCAGACGATCCGCAGGAAGCCACTGAACGCTATATAATTGGCCCGGACTGAGCCAACGCGCCGCCTCATGCTCCAAAAGATGTGGCATATCCCCTCCCAATGTGCATAAAAAACAATCCATTGACAAATGAAACGATGGGTAGTCCCATTCTACAGTATCCACAATCTCTCCCACTTGCACCTGCATATCCAGTTCTTCAAGAATCTCCCTTTTTAGGGCCAACTCGGCACTTTCCCCTTCCTCTATCTTTCCACCCGGAAACTCCCACCAATCTTTAAACTCGCCATAGCCCCTTTGAGTGGCAAAGACTTTTCCTTCGCATACTATTATCGCAGCTACAACTCTTATCGTCTTCATAGCCAAGGCTTATAAAACACTATCGAGGCTCTACTGAAAAACTCAAAGCAAAGTTTTCATTAGCATAACTGCCCGTGAAGGTGTAATCATACCCATCTTTAGTCTTTCTGTATATGTTAGAACCTTCACTCTTTTTATACCCATCGGCATCGAATTTAGCATAGTACGATGTAGCTACTGACTCTTCACAGCCATAATCAAAGAAAGTAACGGTTAAAAGTCCACCGCCCAAGTCTTTATACAAGTAATTTTCCACCTCGCCATCGAATACAGGGAATCCCTCAAGGAAAGAATGCTCCTTCACTAACTCAGCCCAAGACATCTTGGTAAGGCCACCTTTTTCATCATTTTTACCGTTCTCCTTACCGCATCCACTGGTAAGTAACAAAGCTGCGACACAAACGCACAAATAGAAAAATTTTCTCATTTTTTAAAACATTTTAGAAGTGCAAATATAATAATTTTCTATCTTTGCAGCCCGGATTTACATTAACGAAAATGAATACGAAATACATCTTTGTAACCGGCGGAGTGGCTTCGTCACTTGGAAAAGGCATAATCGCTGCATCACTTGCTAAATTACTTCAATCGAGAGGTCTTAGAGTCACCATCCAAAAATTCGACCCTTACATAAACATAGACCCCGGCACCCTTAACCCATACGAGCATGGAGAGTGCTATGTAACTGAAGATGGGGCAGAAACAGACCTTGACTTGGGCCACTATGAAAGGTTTCTGGGTGTTAATACCTCGAAGGCCAACAATGTAACCACCGGTAAGATTTACAACACCGTCATCACAAAAGAACGCGAAGGAGCCTACCTTGGCAAGACTGTACAGATAGTTCCACACATAACGGATGAAATCAAAAGAAGAATGATGCTTCTGGGACGCACCGGTCAATACGATGTCGTTATTACCGAGATTGGCGGAACTGTAGGTGATATGGAGTCTCAACCATTTGTCGAAGCTGTAAGACAGTTACAATGGGAACTTCCCGAAGAAGATTGTGTTTCCATTCATCTTACTCTAGTCCCATACCTAAATGCAGCAAAAGAGCTAAAGACAAAGCCTACACAACACTCTGTACAGATGCTTCAACAGTCAGGCGTACAACCGGATATTATTGTCTGCCGAACAGAACACCCTCTCACTCCGGAAATTAGAAGAAAAGTGGCTCTGTTTTGTAATGTCAAGCCGGGACATGTAGTCCAGTCAATAGATGCTTGGTCCATCTATCAAGTACCGCTAAACATGCATGAAGAAGGGTTGGATGATATGGTTCTTAATCACCTACACATAAACGCGCCAGAGCCAGACCTCACGAAATGGAATGCTTTTTTAAAAAGGCTAAAGCACCCCAAATATGAAGTAAACATAGCGCTCGTAGGTAAATATACCGAACTTCAAGACGCCTACAAATCCATCCAAGAATCATTTATTCACGCAGGTGCATCCGCCGAATGTAAAGTAAAAGTTCACACAATTCAAAGTGAACACATATCAGATGAGAACGCCGAAAAATTGCTGAAAAATATGGACGGGCTACTTGTCGCCCCAGGATTTGGAGAAAGAGGACTGGAAGGAAAAATTGCCGCCATAAAATATGCCAGAGAAAATGGGATTCCTTTCTTGGGGATATGCCTTGGTATGCAGATGGCTGTAGTAGAATACGCTAGAGATGTGCTCGGCTACCAAGATGCCGCTTCCACCGAAGTGCGTCCGGACACAACCCACCCGGTAATTAATCTAATGGAAGATCAAAAATCCACCACAATAAAAGGAGGAACCATGAGACTTGGCGCGTATGACTGCGAGTTGAAAAAGGATTCATTGGCCCATAAAATATACGGAAGCGATATTATTTCCGAAAGGCATCGCCACCGCTACGAATTCAATTCCGATTACCTCAGCGAATTCGAAAAGGCTGGACTAATCGCCAGTGGATACAATCCACAGACAGGCCTGGTTGAGATAGTCGAGTTACCGACCCATCCTTTCTTTATCGGAGTCCAATTTCACCCAGAGTATAAAAGTACGCCAGAAAAGCCTTCTCCTATCTTTACAGCACTAGTAAAAGCTGCCATACAGCGTCACGAAGCATCTAAACCCACGGCCGTTTAAAGCTGTTTCATGGTCCTTTTCAGCCATTTCAGAAAGATTTTCTAAAATGGTGCAGGGTACCTTATGATATAATGACATTGAGGGCGTATTAATTTGTGAAAATGCTACAATTCGTGCATCTTCACGATATTATCCAGCCATTGAGGCAGTTTTTCTATATGCTTAGAGCGTTCTGACATATATTCGGGAGCGAAATAATAGATGCCTAAGTCTCTACACTTTTCCTTTATCGATAATGGTAAAGGAAGATAGCTTACTAGCAATGCCTTAGAGTTATTACCAGCGTAAGTGCGCCTGACGCTATCTATTTTAAACACATCGGAAGATAACACTTCTCCTGACTTACATTCTATGAGTAGAAGACGCTGCCTGTCATTTACCAGCAGATCCACCTCGTTTTTAACTGCATTGCCACTCTGTTCATTAAAAATGACATCGTGCCATATCGCCCCTTTCTTATCCTGTTCTCTATGCCAATCGGCTACTACATCCGCCACCACAACTTCCCACCATCTACCCAGAAACATTAACTCACAACACCTTCGGCACGCAGAGTCAAAAAATACCTCGAACCCGCGATAGATACTCAAAGTTCCGCCTTGCGTTTCAATTTCACACCCATTGGGTAGTCGTCCCTTGAAATAATAATCCCCAATCTTGGGAAGTTCGAGTCGTCGGAACCATGATTTTGCCATTCGGTATATGTCATAATATCTTTCTATGAACTTCTTAACATAATATGCAGCATTCACATCGAGACTTTTTAGCGACGCTACATCTTCAAACTCTCGCACACTACCTCCATAAAGCCTCAAGTAATCCTCATTACTTATGGAACTTTTAAGCGGTTTGCGAACATAGTCTATAGTGTCTATCCAATATCCATCCTGCGTAATATAAATGGCTCTACATCCGTGCTCTCTTGCTACCTTTCCTGCAGATAGAGCCATAATCTTCGTGCCTTCTGAAAGATTAAAGACAAATTCATCTCCTTCATTTTCGGCCAATATCATATCGCACACCCTCGAAATGCCTTCCACATCATAAGGTCCGACCAAGTACTCCCTTATTTCCAACTTTTCTCCTACTAGCGAAATCAGCGGAGCGCAAAGTGGCCTGCTCTCCTTCGTTACGAGAAGATGTATTTCCTGCGGAGCAAACTCTTTTATACCTAAATAAATAGTATCAAAATCCCGTCCTACTGTGATAATTTGCTGTTTTTTCATCGAAAAATTCCTCTTGAATGACACCATAAAGATAAAAAGATTTTCTTACCTTTGCGCGCGGTTAGTAGTTTACTTTTATCTTAAAAACATGAGAAAAACTTTTAAATTCTTGACTTGGGCAGCAACCTTCTGCCTACTACTCGTTTCGTGTAACGAGAAAAACGCCACCCCCGAAAAACCAGACACTCCTGACACGCCGTCGGAGCAAGGACCTACTATCAAAGACGTGCTTTCCTCAGAGGTAGGTTCAAGCTTTGAGATTAAAGGAGCCTTAGTAGTCGGGGCAAATACCAATGGTGTACTTTTGGAACAAGATGGCGAGCACATCTACGCCTTTTATGGTGAAGCTCACGGACTCAAAGCCGGTGATGTGGTGACCGTAAGTGGATCTACAGCTACTAGAAACGGACTTCTTCAGTTCGGTTCCGGATGTACTCTTGAAAAGACTGGTGAAAAAGAAGTTACATATCCTCAAAGTCGCACTCTTTCTGTAGAAGACATAGATAGCTATATGAAAGACCCTAAAATAGAATATGTAAGTTATACCGGAACCATCCTGCTTTCAGGCAATTACACAAACGTAGAGCTTGAAAAGACTTCCTATACCGGAAGCCTTGATTATATGAGCGATGAGTTCAAAAAAGCCTATGCCGGGCACAATGTAACCATAACCGGCTGGGCCTTCGGCGCTTACAAATCATACTTCTACACTATTCCCGTCGTAGTGGAAGATCACGGAGTCTATGAAGAAGAAGTTCCTCAAGGGGCCATATACTATAACACCTTCGATAAAGACCTTGCCACCCAGACATACGGCGATGGCGGTTCATGGCCTTATCTTGACCAATTCGATGGCTGGAAAAATGAAAAAGGAAGTGGCGTCAGTGATGTAACTTATTCTTTCAAAAGTATGTCTGCACGCACGAACCAATCATCTAAAGGATATCTTTCAGAGTACGATGGTTCAGGAAAGAACAACATATTCTTTAGCACAGCACCTAACTACTTCACTATCGAGAATATAGCTGTTAGTTCACGAAATCTTAAATTACAATTCGGAGCACAGCGCTACTCTCAGGGTGGCACCAACACCTTCATCCGTCCTGACTTCGAAGTCAGACTCTCTGCGGATGGTCAGACTTGGTCACAAGCTCTCGACTACGATTTCTCAGGAGTAGAGGATGTAGCAGGCAATTGGAGGCTTGCTACTGCGAACTTCACTCTACCGGAAGGGACCAACCATCTATACATCAAGTTCGTAGCCAAGATAAGCAGTGTAAACAGACTTGACGATGTTCTTCTTACCGAAGGCGAAGGTGGTGAACTGATAGAGTTCGGTAAGGAAGAAGAAGTTAAACTCAGCACCATAGAAGAAGTGCTAAACTCTCCTCTACAAGAAACATACAAAATACAAGGCACAGTTATCGGGACACACTATAAGGGATTCCTTGTAAAGGACGACACCGGTATTATCCTCACATTCAAGAAAAAGCATGGCCTATCAAAAGGAGATGTCATCACTCTTGAAGGCGTTACCACTACCTATGGCGGTATGAAACAGTTCGGGGAAAGTTCAGTCGTAACAAAAACTGGAACTGCCACAGTCACTGATCCCGAGCCTGTAGAGTTCAAAGCGGCAGATTTCGATGCCTATGTCCAGGCTCCTTGTATAAAATTCATCACATATACCGGAGATATGACTGCAAGCCGCGATCAATATTATCAATGGCATCATAACATCGCCATCGAAGGAACTGATGTCTTAGGATATATAGCATATCCTAACGATGATCTAAAAGTTAAGGACTTCGAGAACAAGAAAATCACCGTCACAGGTTATGCCATCGGAGTTACAGGGACAGATGTCAAGTACCTGAACACTATGGTATTTACTATAAAAGAAGCCGAATAATATTTACTTCCATATTTTTGAAAGTCCACCTTCTGCCGTCTCCTTATAAAGGGACGGCAGATCTTTTCCTGTCTGCTTCATCACGCTGACTACCTGATCAAATGACACTCTATGTAAACCATCCGTATAGGATGCATAGATATTGGCATCAAGGGCACGAGCAGCAGCATAGGCATTTCGCTCTATACACGGAATTTGAACTAGTCCACACACAGGATCACAAGTCATCCCGAGATGGTGCTCGAGACCCATTTCCGCAGCATATTCTATCTGTGCGGGTGTTCCACCCATTAACTGATTGGCAGCAGCAGCCGTCATTGCACAAGCCACTCCCACCTCGCCTTGGCATCCCACCTCCGCCCCGGAGATGGAGGCATTGGTCTTAACAACATTTCCCACAAGGGCAGCCGTGGCAAGAGAGCGTATAATTCGATTATCACTAAAGTCATACACCTTTTTTAGGTGATACAAAACGCTTGGCAGCACCCCGCAAGAACCACAGGTAGGCGCGGTAACTATCGTGCCGCCCGAAGCATTCTCTTCACTTACGGCCAAGGCATACGCGAATATAAGCCCACGAGTACGAAGCACATCCTTATAGCCTTCGGCTCTAATAAAATAAGACGCCGCTTTACGACGCAGATGAAGTGGCCCCGGCAAAACGCCTTCGCGGTCAAGCCCCCTTTCAATGGAGGCCTGCATGCTCTCCCATACATCTGCAAGATAATTATTTATATCACTATCCTCTATTTCTTCCACATACTCCCAATAAGCCTTTCCATTTCGATTACACCACTCCAGAAGTTCGGTCATGGTGTTAAGAGGATAGATATCAGGCGTTTCAACTGAAGGTAGCTGTTCACAACGTATCGCTCCTCCCCCTATGCTGTAAAATGTCCATTCGTCGCGACAAGTCCCATCGTCTTCGACTATGGCTATACTCATAGCGTTTGGGTGAGTGGGAAGAAACACCTTAGGGAGCCATTCGATTTCAACCGGGCCTACAGAAGAAAGCACATCATTAATGGCCACATCGGTTAGGTGACCTTTTCCGGTGGCGGCAAGCGAACCATACAACTTCACATGGAACCTGTGTGCATCGCTATGATGTGCCAGATAAACCTTTGAAGCTTGATGAGGCCCCATGGTATGGCTACTTGACGGGCCTTTCCCTATCCTATATATTTCTCTAATAGACTTCATCCCCTATTTTCTTAATTAACTGCCATTAGCGTAGAATCGTTAAAGGTCCGACTGCAACAGATTTCTCTCGAAGGTTTATTACCTATTTTAACTTTCTATTAGCGTAGTTTTCAATACATTCCGGAAGTACGATGGAATACTTCGGATCATCCAGAAGGGGTGAAGTCAAAAGCATATCTGCCGTCGTACGATTCATAGCGAATGCTATGTTGTACAAAGCAGCTAAACGAGAAAGTGCTGATACGTCATTTTGATGTCCCTGCACTATAAGATTATCACAGAAAAATATAAGCATTCCTATCTTCTGCTCGGCGATTAGAGAGCCTATCTGCTGATCTCCGCCTAGTGGACCAGAAAGAAGTTTTGTCACTTTCCCTTTAAATGGATACTCCGGTTTTCCATCTACATCTACTACCAACTCCTCTATAAGGCGCCCGGTGGTACCTGTCGCAAAAAGATTATGTTTTTTTAAAGTGTCAGCATTAAACTTTACCCAAGATAGAAGTTCATCTTTTCTGCCATCATGCGCCACCAGCGCTATATTTAATTCCTTCATATTTATATGATTTATATATCTCTATTCGATTACAGATGAAAGCATTAGCTCAGGTGCCTGAACATCGCGCAGATCTGTAGAACTTTTTTTAGACACCTCTTCACTTAAATACACGGCAGCGAATTGACCTGGGGTAATACTACGCTGAGGCTCATCAAAAATCACATAAAGTGCAGTCTGACGTCTTAGTAGAGTGGCATTTTGTAAAGGTTGTCTATACCTAATTCGTACACGAGCTCTTTCCACCTGCCCTTCAGAGAGTTCAAAACACGGGCGTATATAATGCAAATCCTCCAATGACAGTCGCATCACGCTACGATAAAGGCCTTTATGATATTCCCCCTCACCGACATAAACTCTATTAGCCTGCACATCGGTTCCTATTACGAATAGAGCCTCAGCATGCCCACCGACTCGAAGTCCTTTACGCTGGCCTAAGGTAAAAAACTGTGCGCCTTCGTGTGTACCGGCAACAACGCCCCACGGATTTAATTTATTGCGCGTCTTTTTTATGTGTTTATGACCACTTCTATAGGTTTCCGTCTCGAAAACTATACTTTCATAGGTAATAGGTCTGCTCAGCAACTCAAGGCTCTCATCCGAAATGAGTTCCGGATGAGCATTGGCCAAAAGCATCTTCGCCTCCGCTAACTCACTGCACTGCTCCTGAAAGAGGAAGTTATCATCGTAGAAATTATCGAAAACTTCTATTATATCGCCCGGCACGCTTTTCAGCTTCTGCTGCAAAAAGACCGGCAAATCCACTTTTCCCACAAAGCAAATGCCCTGTGAGTCCTTCTTCTTGGCAGATGGCAAATCCGCCTCGAGAGCTATCTGCCGGACTTGCTCCTTGCACATATCCCCTATAGGGAAAAGCGCCGCACTCAGTTGAGACTGAGATAATTGGCATAGAAAATAGCTCTGATCTTTACCTGGATCAATGCCCTCCAAAAGGCTGAAAGTACCATCCGGATTCTCGCGTTTACGACAATAGTGCCCGGTCGCCACGTGTGTTGCTCCAAGCTTTTGCGCTGCCTGAAGAAAGGCGTCGAACTTTATTTCTCGATTACAAAGCACATCGGGATTAGGAGTGCGTCCTGCTGCATATTCGCTGAACATATAATCCACAACGCGCTGCCGATACTGGGAGCTAAGATCCACAAAATAAAATGGTATGCCAATCTTTCTTGCCACCATTTCTGCCACGAACTTGTCTTCTTCCCATTCGCAATCGCCGTGCAGAGTTCCTTCCGTGTCATGCCAATTCTGCATAAACATAGCGAACACATCGTAGCCCTGCCTTTTTAACAGCAAAGCCGCTACACTAGAATCCACCCCGCCTGATAATCCTACACAGATCTTCATGATACAACCACTTTCTTATATGCCAATCGTTCCAGCTCTAATGATGCCCCGATGCGATAAAAGACGCTGAAGGCTCTTACAAGACAATAAAATCCATCGGCTGTTTGAGCTTCTATCCCTTGATGCCTTATCAGGCCAAGGCATGCCGAAGCCATACTGTCCATAAGATCGTAGAGTTTCTGCCGTTGCTCCTGTGGATAATTAATGAATTCGTTTAGTATATGGTCATCCATATCATCCCATTTGCGTGAGCCATAATAAAAGGAGTATGGCTTAGTTTCATACTCTTTCCAATCCTTATCCCACGCATAGGCAACACCCATACCCAAAAATCCTGCCCACGAAAGTGCCGCCTGCGGATATTCATTGAAATTACTCACAGCATCTGCCACATAATCCTTTATATAGTCATCCCATTTGGCTTCTATATCTGGACTTTCCATAAGTCCATCTTTAAGATAGCCATAACTTTGACAAACCTTTATAAGTCCATTCTGCAGAGTGGTTTCAAAGTCATCATATAATTTTGTGTCGGGCATATTCTTTTTTGTTTAGAACCTGCGCAAAATTAATAAAAATCCTTCTATATACGAGCAAGAAGCTGGGAGGGAGGACGACCATTTTCGCGCCTAAGACTTAGCGGGAGACAAAAGCGATTTTATTTTTTAGATTTTGCGTTACAACAAGAAGATAGAGGGCAACCGCAACAGCCCCTTTTCTTTTTAGCGCGGTGAGTGAACCATAATGCGAGTAAAGCACATACAGCTACCACCACGATCACGATTATAGTAGAAATGTTCATAAATATATCGTTATTTCAAGCTTGCCTTTTTTATGAACCTATACGAATAGCAAATATGCTAAAAACGCTATAACCCAAGCAAATGCGCACTGGAACACCACGACGAAGGCCGCCCATTTTCCACCAAGTTCTCTACGAATGGATGCTATAGCGGCAACACAAGGCGTATAAAGGGAACAGAACACCATCATAGCCACGGCGGAGGCCATAGTCAAAACGCCTGACACCCCCAATATTTCCATAGTCGAAACCACACTTTCCTTTGCCAGGAAACCAGCCACTAATGATGTAACCACCCTCCAATCCCCAAGTCCCATAGGAGAGAACACTGGAGCTATCAGTCCCGACACTCTGGCCAGCATACTATTAGAATAATCCTCCACAAGATTCAGCCTGAAATCAAAACTCTGTAAGAACCAGATAACTATCGTGGCCAGGAAAATCACAGAAAAAGCTCTCTGTACAAAATCCTTAGTTTTATCCCACAATAGATGCCCCACATTTCTGGCCTGTGGCAGACGATATGTAGGCATTTCCATAACGAAAGGCGCAGCCTGAGAGTCCTTAGAGAAGGACTTGCGGACAAGAGCCACCACTATTCCTAACAAGATGCCTAACAAATACATCGAAACCATTGCCAAGCCGGCGTGTTCAGGGAAAAAGGCAGCGGCAAAAAATCCGTATATGGCTATTTTCGCCGAGCAACTCATAAATGGGATGAGCAAAATTGTCATCTTCCTATCTCTGGCGCTTGGCAAAGTGCGCGATGCCATAACGCCCGGCACCGAACACCCGAAGGAGATAAGCATTGGCACGATACTACGCCCGGAAAGACCGACTTTGCGTAAAAATGCGTCACACACGAAAGCTATCCTTGCCATATATCCACTATCTTCAAGCATAGAAAGGAAGAAAAACAGCACTATAATTATAGGTACAAAACTTAGTACGCTTCCTACCCCTCCGAATATGGCATCAACCACAAGTGAACGCACCGGCTCACTAACATTCCACGACAAAAAAGCCTTATTAACATTAGCACCTAAAGCATCTATCCCACTACCGAGCAAGTTCTGAAGAGGCGTTCCTATAACATCAAAAGTCAAATAAAAAATTAGGGCCAATATCAAGACAAATGCCGGTACTGCAGTGTATCGCCCAGTGAGTATACGATCTATCTTATTGGAGCGGATGCGTTCCTTACTCACTTGGGGCTTCACGACGCTCTGCGAGCAAAGCCTATTTATGAAGGCATATCGCATATCGGCCATAGCGGCATAACGATCCAGCCCACGCTCCTTTTCCATTTGAGAGATAATCTCCCCAAGAATATGTTTTTCATCATCACTAAGATGAAGTGCTTCCATGACTTCTTGATCTCCTTCGACCAGGCGTGACGCTGCAAATCTAATAGGGATACCAGCCGTAGAAGCGTGATCTTCAATTAGGTGCATTATACCATGAAGACAACGATGCACTGCCCCACCATGTTCATCCGGAGGACAAAAATCCTGACGGGCCGGCTTCTCCTGATAAGTTGCAACATGGATAGCATGTTCCACGAGTTCATCGATTCCTTCCCCCTTAGCGGCACTAATAGGCACTACAGGAAGTCCCAATTCCCTTTCCATCATATTTACACGCACGCTTCCTCCATTACCACGTAACTCATCCATCATATTAAGGGCCAATACCATAGGTATATCCAGCTCCATCAGCTGCATCGTTAGGTAAAGATGCCTTTCTATATTGCTGGCATCCACAATATTTATTATGGCCTTGGGCTTCTGTTTAAGGATAAAATCTCTAGAGACTATTTCCTCCTGGGTATACGTGGACAATGAATAAATTCCAGGAAGGTCGGTTACCACTGTATTAGGGTGATTACGAATCTGACCATCTTTCCTATCTACAGTAACCCCTGGGAAATTCCCTACATGCTGATTAGAGCCTGTCAATTGATTGAACAAAGTGGTCTTTCCACAATTCTGCTGTCCCACTAGCGCGAAAGTGAGCAACTCCCCTTTCGGTAAAGGATTAGCATGATCTGGCGAATGATATTTTCCTTCCTCACCAAAACCGGGATGGGAATTGTCGGCGTGAACCGAAAGATTATATGCTATATCAGGAGAAGCCTGAGAAAAATCATCCTTCAATGACTCGACTACTTTCACCTCTATTTGCCGGGCTTCATTAAGACGAAGCGTAAGCGAATAGCCCTGAACCATTATCTCCAGCGGATCTCCCATTGGGGCCTTACCATGAAGTGTAATAACAGTCCCCGGAATTATACCCATCCCTAGAAAATGCTGTCTTAAATTACCTTCCCCGCCGACAGCAAGAACCTCGGCGCTTTGTCCAATTTTTAACTCACCTATATTCATAATTGGCCCAAAGATATAATTTTTTCACCGCTCTGGTAATACCTAAAATTAAGTATTTAGGAATCGCATGGCAGCCCGCTGAACCCGAAGATCGTCCACGGGTTTAGGATAAGACTGCTCCACATGTATTTTGGTAATGTAACCAGATTAGAATGAGAATTTGCTCATAAACTGGAAGCGATGATTCCCCACCCAGTGTAGTCCATTCTCGGCCAAGCCCCTCAGCCCCACACATTGCGTATAGGTAGTACCGTCTTGTGCGGTGAATTTGCCATACTCTCCGTATTGAGCAGCACTATAAGAATATTCAAAGGCCAAGGTAACAGGCCCTATCACCCAACTAAATGATGGAGAAATCCTGTAAGTGGAATTGAGGTTGGAATATGTGTTTTTCGCTAAGTAATTCTGTTTGGAATCCACCCATCCGCATCCCTCTTCTATCTCTTGCAAATCCTTAGTAGTCCCGAAATTACGAGCGTAGCCCAAAAACAAACCGACCTTATATTTCTTACCATACGAAAGCGAAAGCCACGACGAAGAAGTTAGGGTAGGCGTGTATTCATAATGACCATCCTCTCCTTCTGAGGTGAATTTGTGGCTAATCCCATAACCTCCAAGCATATTGAGGTGTTCTCCCCCTTGCGCAAGAACAGATTTTAATTTAGCACTAAACATATTCCGCTTATACTGTAAATACACAAATCCGCTTGTAGTGGATAGATTATCCGAGACAAAACTCTCCACGCCGTCCACCATTCCCTTATAACGAGGACGAATAGTCATCTGAGAAAACCCAATTCTACCCAAGAAAGGGCCACCTTTGTAAGTAAGACCAACATAGAGTTCAGGGTTACAAAAGCCTGTGTACTTGGCATAATTGGCAGAAGACCCTTCGGGACCAGCGGAAGTATACTGCATCTGAGTAAGAAAAGAAATGGTAGAAACGAAATGTTTTCCCCATTCTGTATTCATGGTAAACTGCGGAGTTCGGCTAAACGGCCCGAAAGGCACTCCGACTTCTAGCGCAAGCACATCCGGCATATCAGCAGCCATAGGATGCCAAGCTTGGCCAAGTTTAAAATCGAAACCAGGAGTAAGAATGTCGAAATAAGCCTGTCTTAAGCGCAAAACGGCCGTACCTGTAACGCCACTGAGTCCGCTATAAAAATCAGCTTCTATCTTTCCATTAACTTTCAGATTACCAGAAGTCCACGAAGAGTTAACCCCCAGTCTGGATGTAAGAGAAGCACTTTTAGCAGTCTGCAAAGCATTAAGATCCACTCCCTTAGAATTATAATTATAATCCATAGGGACATAATAATATAATTCGCCGGTTCCAGACTTGCTAAGACGGCTATCGATTGTAGAAAAAGTCCTCACAAAGCCATAGAGCTTCACCTCAGGCTTATTTTGAGCGAAAGCGACAATGCTACTTAACATCGTCGCTCCCATTAACAATATAATTTTAATTTTCATTAGAATCCGACAAATATCAACACTCCATAGCCAAGAGCAAGACCGACTATTCCTATAAGGATACCCACCTTGGCCATATCCTTAGTTTCTATTAATCCAGTAGAACTTGCAATAGCATTAGGAGGTGTACTGATAGGCAATATCATAGCCACAGATGTAGAAATGGCCAAACCTATAAGTAAAGCCTGAACGCCACCTAACAATTCAAGTTGATCGCCCATAGAAGTTCCCACTGCGCCTACTGCGATAGCCGTAAGAATAGGTAACAAAAGATTTGCTGCTGAAGTATGCGACAAAAAGTTGGAAATGACATAACCTACCAAGCCTGATACTATCAACACTGCCATTGCAGGCATTAATCCGAATGGAATAGCATTTACAAGCGTAGAGGCCAGACCTGTTTTCATTAGAGCTGTACCAAGAGCAAGACCTCCGGCCACCATCCATAGTACATCCCAGTTAATTTCCTCAAAATCCTTCTTTTCGAAAACTCCGCTCGCCACAAATACTGCAAATGGGATAAGAGCCACTTCATAGGAATTCAGGTTAGTTAACTTCTCAGGGATTAGCCACAAGACTATAGTGGCGATGAAAGTAGCTGCAACAATCCAGAACTTCGCGTCCTTTTTCTTGTTAGCCTCTATTTTAAGTTCTATTTTCTTGGCTTTAAATGGGAAGAACATAAGCAGTATCCCCCACGAAATCAGTATCATCACCAAAACAAAAGGAACCATTCTAACGCACCAATCGCCAAATGCAACGTCAATTCCTAATTGTTCTTTCAAATAGCCCAATGCTATGACATTAGGAGGCGTACCTATCGGAGTCCCTATACCACCGATATTGGCCCCTATAGGAATGGCCAATGCCAAGCCCACCCGACCTTTTCCGTCAGCAGGAAGACTCTTCAGTACAGGAGCCAGGAATGCCAGCATCATAGCAGCTGTCGCTGTATTGCTCATAAACATTGAAAAGAATGCCACAACAAGCAAGATTCCTAGAAGAACCATTTTAGGGTTAGTGCCGAATGGAGCCAAAAGCACGCGGGCAAGAACCACATCCAGGCCGACCTTCGTAGCAGCAATCGCCAGCACGAATCCACCCATAAAGAGCATAATGGTCGGACTGGCAAATGACGCCATCAAGTCCTTATATCCGACTACGGCTCCCTCTGCAAAACCACCTTCCGGTAGTTTATGAAGCAGAAAGCCAAATGACCCCGTCGAAATAGTGAAAATTAACAAGACCATAGTGATTATGGATGTGGCCCACGCTGGCACTATTTCCAAAATCCACATAAGCGCAGCAAAGGCGAAAATCGCTATAGTTCTCTGCTGGGTTAAGGTCAATGCGTCGATCCCGAAAAATGAAGTCGGCACGAAAAAGAGAAACAAGGTTACAAAAAGCACGAGAGGAAGTCCTATCAACTTCTTGTAATTAGGTTTTTTTGATTCCATTATATTATTTATAGCTTAATTACGAATCACGCCGTTTTCCTTAGCGAAAAACGGCGCAAATTTAGTAAATATCTATGTAAATTCCTAAAGTACCCCTTGTTCAAGCATAGCGTTAGCCACCTTCATAAAACCAGCCACATTCGCCCCCTTCACATAATCCACTTTCCCCGATTTGTCCATGCCATATTTCACACACGCATCGTGAATAGAACGCATTATGGCGTGAAGTTTAGAATCCACCTCCTCCGCGCTCCAGCTTATATGCGTGGCATTTTGAGTCATCTCAAGACCAGAAGTGGCCACTCCTCCTGCATTCGCTGCCTTTCCCGGAGCGAAAAGCATATTAGTATTTAGAAAATGTACAGCATCGCTTTGGCAGCCCATATTGCTCACCTCACAGCAACACCAACACCCATTCTTATAGAGTTCCTTCGCATCTTCAAGAGAAAGTTCGTTCTGAAATGCACAAGGAAGTGCTATGTCGCACTCTACACTCCAAGACTTTTTACCCGGGATGAACTCACACAAAGAAGGAAACTTTTCTGCCATATCCTGCACGCGGTTACGATTTGAGGCTCGCATTTCCTTCATATACTCAATCATCTGAGGTGTACTGCCATTAGGAATCCAGCACACTCCGTCTGGCCCTGAAATACAAACCACCATTGCTCCCAATTCAGTAGCTTTCTTACACGCTCCCCATGCCACATTTCCAAAGCCGGAAACAGCAATTCTCTTACCCTGAATGCTTTTTCTTTCGCGAGAGAGCATATTCTGAATAAAATACAAAGCCCCATAGCCTGTGGCCTCCGGACGAAGAATAGAACCGCCCCAGTTAAGACCTTTACCTGTTATTACTCCCGTATTATATCTTCGGGCCAATTTCGTATACATCCCGTTCAAGTATCCTATTTCCCTGCCACCTACGCCCACATCTCCTGCAGGAATATCCTGATCCGGTCCAATACAACGCCACAATTCCAACATGAACGACTGGCAAAAACGCATTATCTCCGCATCGCTCTTCCCCGAAGGATCAAAATCCGACCCACCTTTCGCACCACCCATCGGTAGTGTGGTCAGAGCATTCTTAAATATTTGCTCAAAGGCCAAGAATTTAAGCATAGATAGATTGACAGCCTTATGGAAACGCAAGCCACCCTTATAGGGCCCAATAGCACTGTTAAACTGCACCCTGTAGCCAGTGTTAGTCTGAACGAATCCGCTATCGTCCACCCAGGTAACCTTGAATGTAAATACACGATCCGGTTCTACCAGACGCTCAATTATTCTCGCTTTTTCAAATTCCGGATGCTCCTTGTAGATTTCTTCCACAGAGTCAAGCACTTCGCTTACGGCCTGAAGATATTCGCTCTCGTGCGGATACTTCGACTCAAGCCTTGACATAATATCTTTAGCTTTCATATATGATTAGTTATTAGTGTTATTAAGAAAATGTTTTGAAAGTCTTTCAAAAAAAAGAGACTCGTGAATGCCAATTAATGGCACAAAACGAATCTCTCAAGTCAAGTTTGTGAAAAAGCTATTATTATTGTTGATTCTGCTGCTCAGAAGCGGCTTTTGCGGCCAACTCTTGCTGCAGTGATTCCAGTGTGCGTCCTTCAGGTATATTCAATACCTTGCGAGCTGCCGGAGTAAGATCCACGCTTTGAGTTTCATCTATGTAAAGAGCAGTATTAACATCAAACACATAGATATACCCGCCTTCTTTTGCCAGTTTATTAATGGTCTCGGTAGCTTTTTTCTGGATAGGGGCCATTAAAGTCTGCTGTTGCTGCTGAAGGTCCGACTGTATGCTCTGTTCAAACTCTTGGATACGAGTTACTATTCCCTGAAGTTCCTTTTCTTTACTTTCTCTTATAGCTGGAGTCCAAGTAGAAGCCTTCTGCTGATATGCAGAGTATTTTGTCTGATATTCTTCAACCATAGCTGAATAAGTCTCCTGCACTTCCTTATTCGAAGCATCAAGAGCGGCACGTGCAGCATCTGCCTCTGGCATAAGCTGAACGAGCTCTGCGAAATTAACATGTGCAAATTTCGGCTGTGCAACGGCTGCAAGTGAAATCAGCGATGTTGCGGCAATCAAAAAAATTTTCTTCATAATATTCGTAATTTATATTTATCAATTAGAATTGTTGTCCTATCACGAAATGGAACTGACTCCCACCCAAATTCTTACTATGACCATCAAACCCATAACCCCAGTCGACACCTATCAAGCCGACCATAGGAAGGAACACCCTGACACCGACACCTGCCGAGCGATAAATTTGGAATGGGTTAAAATCTCTAATATCTGACCAGCAGTTTCCGCCTTCAAGGAATGCAAGCAAATAGATAGTCGATGAAGGCTGCATTATCACAGGATAACGCATCTCAAGTGTGAATTTATCATATACATTACCGGCATAAGCGCCACCATCTGATTTATAAGCAGTGGCCGTATATGGAGTAAGAGAGTAATTCTCATAACCTCGCAAAGCGATAACCTCAGAGCCGTATGTATTATAACCGGACATACCATCACCACCTAAAAGGAAGCCTTCGAATGGAGAATAACCCCACTTCCTATTATAGAATCCTAGATATCCGAACTGTGCGCGAGTCATAAGTACAAGATCACCTATCACTTTAATATACTGAGTAGCAGATAATTTCCACTTATGATATTCTATCCATCTATATCTTTGCTGTGCTGACCAATTATCATAATCGACATCTTTCCAAGAATTCACCTTAATCTTATTTCCATCCGCGTCATAATCATACTTTCTGAAAAGGGAGAATGGTGGTGTCAATGAAAGGCCGAAAGAGAATTCCGAGCCGGTACGCGGATAAATCTGCTGATCGGTGGAATTACGCATCAAGTTAAACGAGTAGCTAATGTTATTGGCATATCCATTATCGAAAATGAAATAGCCCGAATACCAATTGGTCAGTTTATAAGTCTGCCAGTTAAGTCCATTATAAGCAACAAAATAGCTATCAGGCCACTTAAGCCTGTTTCCTAACGAAGCAGAAAGGCCGAACACCTCCATCTGACGGTCGTGGCTTAAGATGTTGAGTGCCAGGTAGGAGTTGGTCTGTCTGGTGTAGTAAGCCGACATATTAAGAGAAGTCGGTTTCTTGCCAAAAAGCCAAGGCTCAGTGAAGCTTGCCGTAAGGGCCGTGTAGTATGTACCATTGGTCTGGAACCTGAAAGCAAGATTCTGCGCATCTCCCAGAGGGACAGGCCTCCACGCGTCTTTTTCGAACATACGACGAGTAGAGAAATTATTAAAACTTACTCCGACCGTAGCCACGAAAGTGTTTCCGCCCCATCCGCCACTAAGTTCCAACTGGCTGGAAGGCTTTTCTGTTACATTATACACTAAATCTACAGTGTTATCCCTCTGGTTAGGGATTATGGTATAACCACTTGTGGGGTCCATAATAGCCTCGGCATCGAATTGGCCTAAAGATGCTATTTCCCTTATAGAACGCTCGAAATCGGACTGGCTAAAAAGATAACCCGGGCGAGTCACAACCTGACGACGAACCACACGCTCGTTAGTAAGGTCATTACCATTTATTATAATGTTATTGAGTGTGGCCTGTTTGCCTTCCTTAATACGAAGTTCCACATCGACAGAGTCGTTCTGGATATTTGTTTCCACCGGACTGAGTTCAAAGAAAAGATAACCCTTGTCTCGATAAAGTTTAGACACGTCATAGTCACCTTGCTTGCCACCTCCGAAAAGCCGCTTCTGCATCGATACCACATCGTAAACGTCACCTTTCTCAATCCCAAGGATAGAATTCAACATATCGGAACTATACACCGAGTTACCCGTCCACTTGATATCCCTAAAATAGTATTTCTTTCCCTCGTCCAGATATAAGTCTATATTTATCTTCTTCTTGACTTTTCCGTTCTTTCCTACTATATCTACAAAATAGACACTATCCTTCACGATCCTGGCATCTCTATAACCAGCCTCATTAAGTGTGCTTATAAGGTTTTTCTTATCCTCCGGGTATTCCTTTTCGTTAAATTTCTTACTATTGAAGAAGTTATAGAATTTATTCGATTTAGTCTTCTTCATAGACTTGGCCAATTTATACTCGGAGATATCTTCCACTCCCTTGAAATTAATGTCCTTAATCCTAACCTTAGGTCCCTTGTCCACCTTAAAAGTAACCCTTATGGCATTTCGTACCATAGTATCACGCTTGACCTCAGTGTCGACATTACATAAAAGAAAGCCTTTTTCGGCATAATAACGCTTTATTATACCCTCCGCTGTGGTACGGGTGTACTCTGAAAAATCACCACCTCTTCTAAAGCCTATACGTTCGTTAAGTTCTTTCTTATCACCAGATTTAATGCCGGTAAAATCCCAAGCGGACATTCTGGGCCTCTCTTTTATGGCGATGCGTAAGTACACCGAATCCCGCGAGGCATTCAGACTATCGGCATATATTGCTACGTCTTCAAAATAATTCTTGGATAGCAATCGCTTAATGGCCGTGGCGATATCATCTCCAGGAATAGTAAGCTTTCGTCCTCTAAAAAGGCCCGACTGAGCCGTTATCTGTGATGAATCGAAATAGGTGTTACCTTCTACTGTAACGCCACCGATGTAGTATTGTTTGGGCCGATTATAATCCACTTCCACTTGCGCATATACCGATACACAAGCCACCAGCAATGAAAAAACAAAGATAAAACGCAAAAACTTCATTCTCCGAGTCTTAAATCTCACAAATATACGTTATTTATTTAGAACCTGCTTTAGAAGTTATTCTAATTTTTATAAAAAAATCTTTTAGACCTTAGTCAAATATCACTGCCATTCCATCGACTATACTAAAATAATTCTAATAATAAGATCAAAATAATTTCTGATTCTTCCTATGATAATAAGTTCTTTAGTGCCGTTTCGCCTTACAATGCATCATTTCACCTTTCCGAAACGACGATCACGCCTCGAATACTCTTCAAGGGCAAATACCAGATTCTCTTTTCTAAAATCAGGCCAAAGAGTGTCCGTAAACACAAATTCTGAATAAGCGGTCTGCCAAAGCATATAATTACTTATCCTTTTTTCTCCAGAAGTACGAATAACAAGATCCGGATCCGGAATCCCCCTTGTCACTAAAGAGTTGTTTATGCTATCGTAATCTATTTCCGATGCAGGACACCCGCTTTCAACTAAACTTTGTACCGCCTGAAGGATATCCCATCTGCCACTATAACTTAGCATAACGCACAAATCCAGTTTATCGTTCTTTAGCGTGGCCTTTTCCAATTGGCCTATGGCCATCTGTAAAGCCGGTGATAGGCGCTCCCTGTTTCCTAACGCACGAAAGCGCACTCCGTTTTTCATTAAAGTGACATATTCATTTTTTATAGCCTTGGATAACAAGCCCATAAGCGCTGATATCTCGTCCTGTGGCCGTGTCCAATTCTCCTCCGAAAAAGTGTAAAGTGATAAGTATCTAACTCCCAATTCTACGCACTTTTCGGTAATATCCCTTACTCTTTCGACACCTTCAATGTGCCCTTGCGAACGGGCCAATCCGCGTGAGCGCGCCCATCGCCCGTTTCCATCCATTATTATGGAAATGTGTTGAGGTATAATTAATTCAGACATTTTCTAAACATTTCTTACATCTTCTCCCCATAGAAGCTTAGTTCTTAGGGCATTTATAAAATTGGACTTACCTAAAACCACTTTTCGAAGTTTGAATGGAGCTGCCGTAACCCTCACATTGACACCACTCGATATGGTGTAGTCTCTATTATCCAAAGACAGAGCCACACCTGCGCACTTTCTATCCTCAGCCTTTAACTCCAATATAGAATTTTGCGGTAATAATAACGGCCTTAAATTGAGGTTATGAGGGGCGATCGGAGCTAAAATGAAAGCATCAAGCTCCGGGCTACATATCGGTCCCCCTACGCTTAACGAGTATGCAGTGCTGCCACAACTGGTCGATACGAGCAGTCCATCTGCCCAATATGTAGGCAAATTCTCAGAATCTATACTGACATCTATGCCAATGGTACCTGTCCCCTGCCTTCTTATAGCCATTTCATTAAGTGCGTATGGAAAAAAATTCTCAGGTCTATGCTCGGATGGAAGATGCACCTCCAGCATACTTCGCTCGGCTATTTGATACGAGCCTTCTTTTAAGTGCTTACCCACCTGAGAGATATCACACTCCGAAAGAAAGCCCAGTCGTCCCAAATTCACGCCTAGAATAGGGATTCTTTGCTGACAAACAAGGCTCGCTGCAGATAGAAACGTGCCATCTCCTCCAAAACTTAAAAGCATATCGGTTCCGGCCTTTAAGCCTTCATTTATATCATATATCTCTATACCCTCCGACTTTAAGTCATTAAAAAGTGCAAGCACGCAAGCATTGGAAAATAGAATTTTTTTCTTTATCAAGTATGCAATTTTCATATCTAGCCTCAAATTTAGCAATATATTTTCTATTTTTGCATTTCGATGACTATATTGAGTGTTAATATAAACAAAATCGCCACCCTGCGTAATGCACGTGGGGGCAATATGCCTGATGTTGAAAAGGCGGCCGCTGATATAGAAAGTTACGGCGCGCAAGGTATCACAGTCCATCCTAGACCGGATGGGCGACACATACTATATAGCGACGTACGAAAGCTTAAAAACATAGTGCATACAGAATTCAATATAGAAGGGAATCCAGAACCGGCTTTTAGAGATTTGGTTATGGAAGTGGTTCCGGACCAAGTCACACTTGTTCCGGACGGGCACGATGCCATAACCTCAAATAGTGGGTGGGACACCATTAAAAACGCAGAATTCCTGCAGAATATGTGTAATCTATTTCATAGCAAAGGCATTAGAGTATCCATATTCGTAGATCCCATTCCGGAGATGGCATATAGAGCGGCCAAGTGCGGAGCAGACAGAATAGAATTGTACACAGCTCACTATGCCGAAGTATTCCCAAGTAACCCACAGGCGGCCGTATTGGCATATAAGGCTACTGCACACGCAGCTAAAGAGGCCGGACTAGGGGTAAATGCCGGGCACGACCTTAATCTGGATAACCTAGGATATCTGCTAAAAGAAATCCCCTACATAGATGAGGTATCGATAGGGCATGCCCTTATATGTGATGCCCTATATATGGGACTAGAAAAAACAGTCAAAATGTATTTGGCCCAAACTCATGTAAATAAATAGAATAATATAGAAAATGAAAAAAACAACTCTCATCTTGAGCATATGCTCGCTTCTAGTAGCTGTAGCCGCGCTCGTACTTAGTTTCATTCCCGAGAAAGCCGAAGGAAACACACCTGCAGAAAAATCAGAGCAAATTGATAACTCTGAAGGAATTGCATTTTTTAATCTAGACGAAGTAATAGCCGGGTATCAGATGGCCATAGACCTGCAACAAGGATTCGAAAAAAAGGCCAAAGGGATAGATGATGACGTAACCCGTCGTCGCTCAAAAATAGAAAGCGAAGATAAGGATCTTGCCGACAAACTAAACAAAGGACTTATCACCAGAAGCGTAGCTGAAGTAAAATACAATGACCTTCAGAAAAGAGTCGCAGAGTTCCAGCAATACGGCCAGCAAAAACAAGGGGAATTGGCCGAAGAGCAGCAAGTAATATTGAACAATATCGCCAATTCCATTATGGAATACGTGAAAAAATATAACACTACACATAACTACTCTCTAATCCTCTCCACTCAAGGCGGACTACTTCCGCAGCCAGTTGTTATAGGAAGCGAAAGCCTTAATATTACATCTGAGCTCATAGAAGGATTAAATGCCGAGTACGCAGCGAACAAATCAAAAAAATAAACTCCTTTGAAAAAGGTTCTGAGCATATTACTTATAATTGTCGCATCTGCTTGGTGTGTACGGGGTCAAGAGTCTTACCCTGTCGTGGATGTCAAGGTGTCCACAGACAAAGTGCGTATAGGAGATAAGCAGTTCCTAACTCACGTCGTAATCGAGAAACAGACACTTTACTCCATAGGAAAAGCCTATGGAGTAACAGTTGACGCCATTATAGCGGCTAACCCTAAACTACAATTAAATACAAAATCTATAAAGGCTGGAGATGTGTTACTCATCCCTATATACGATGAGGTTAAAGTTGAATCTAATAGAAAGCCAGCTATAATAGGTGGTGCTGATGGACCTACCGCTATTTTTGTTAAAGATGAATCTAATGGTGGACCTGCTCATGTTAGCAAAGATAGCATTGTGGACAGTGTTTTGACGAAACAATACAGCATCGACGCTCATGCGGACTCTCTAACGCACGCAAGCGAAGAAAAGCTGGTTGAAGTCAATGGGAAAAGTGCTTCACTTTCCTTGCTGCTTCCATTCAATGTGGATACCACGGCCAATAAAAGCTATTTGAATTTTTATTTCGGGGCTCTACTTGCGACAAAATACTTGGCAGATAAAGGGATGAATATCGAGATTAATGCCATAGACACAGAAAAAGAGGAAGAATTGGCATTAAACAGGAGGGCGATTTGCGAAAGTGACATAATTATAGGGCCGGTCAGCGGATATGACATAAGCAGAATACTTGAATTAATTCCGGACAACAAGTATATAGTATCCCCGCTTGATACCCGCACAGAGAGCCTGACATACGAGAATAATGTGATTTTGGCTGCGACACCAGCCCAGAGGCAGATAGAAGATGTAGTGGATTGGATAAGCGAAGATATGTATGGTGGAAGTGATTCGCTGATAGTCGTCCGGGAAAGCAGATATAAATCCACTCCTACCGAAAGTGCAACACTTCACTACCTTTCAAAGATTCCGCAAGACAGGCTGATCAATGTGGAGTATTCACTGGCTAATGGATTGGAAATGAATGAGTGGTTCGGGGCACACACTCACCTTAAAGACACTCTTACTAGAGTGATCGCTGCTTCCGAACACGATATTTTCGTGGATGATGTGATACGAAACGTGTATTTGCAGAACAACCTAAAAAAGAATACCATTATCTACGGCCCGGCGAAGACTAAATCGCCTGAAATGGATCAAATGTGTGATGCGAGGCTGCACTCTTGTGTTACCTACCATATAGATTATACAAGGGCTGACGTAAAGCGTTTCGTTAAAGATTTTAGAGCGCTATATGGCAGTGAACCTGATAGTTTCGCTTTTCACGGCTTTGACACCGCTTATTATTTTCTAAGCGTCTTTGCGCTATATGGAGAAGAGTGGTTCGAACATTTGAGCGAATTCCATTATAGTGGGTTGCAGATTTTCTTTAAATTCGAAAAGCCGTTTAATTGGACTGGGGCTGTCAATTCCGGGCTTAGAAGGCTTGTCTATTCGCCCGGATATAAATTAAGCATTTTCGATAGATAGTCTTTTAGAGCGTTTCTCTTTGAGGAACGCTTTATTTTTCATAGTTTTGCATTTGTAAAATATAAAAACTTTGAACTATGAAAATTAAAGAACTCAGTCTTAGCGAAAGACCTCGGGAGAGGCTTTTGTCCTATGGTCCGGCAGCAGTCTCTAACGGAGAATTACTTTCCATTTTACTTCGTAGCGGAACTAAACAGCTAAATGTTCTGGAGGTGGCTCAAACTTTACTTCGCGAATGTGAAGGCTCCCTTGTGAAAATATCACAATTGTCCATAGAACATTTGTGTCATTTCCCTGGTATAAAAGCAGATAAGGCCGCCACACTTGTAGCAGCGTTTGAGTTAGGCAGACGATTCATTTCAGAAACAAGTTGTGTTAAGGAGAAGGCTATAACTTGCTGTAAAGATGCTTATCGTGCACTAATTCCCATGTTTAAGGGTTTAGAACACGAAGAAGCATGGGTTATTTTTTTAGACAAAGGGCATAGAATTATTGACATTCAATCTCTTGGGATAGGAAGTGATGATAGAGTGGTTATTGCTCCTCGTCAAATTGTTCGTCGTGCCATAGAGCTTAGCGCCATTTCATTAATAATTGCCCATAATCACCCATCCGGTAATCCTGAGCCTTCGGAAGCGGACATTAATATGACCCTTAGCATACACAATACCTGTAAAACCTGTGATATTAATTTTTTAGATCACATAGTCGTAACAGATCATAACTTTTATAGTTTTGCAGAAGAAAAAATCGTCTCGCCGGAAGACTTGTGATCAACTATGTACTTTAATAAGAAGCTGTTTTGAAACGATTTGTCTTCAATTCTTGAGAAAAGCCCCCTTTGGGAAGAAGTAATGGACTGGATGTGCTAAGTAACGTAAAAAATTAGTTGCGTCAGATTAGAATGAGATTTTCGAGGATAGACTTCTTTTCGAAAAAGTTGGAATTCCCCCCTCTTGATTAGATTTGGCATGCTTTATAGAGAAAGTCAATAGGATTATTGTATTATCAAAAAAACTTTGTATATTTGCACTCCTTTCCGCTATGCGGGGAGTATTATGGTGCGATTAGTTCAGTTGGTAGAGCACTAGATTGTGGTTCTAGGTGTCGTGGGTTCGAGCCCCACATCGCACCCTCAAAAGAGTGACTCGTACGAGTCGCTCTTTTTTTAATAACATTAATAACACATCTTATGAAAAAAGGTAAAAAACGGCTCACCTGCAATAATATGTGTTAAAGTAGTTAAAGATTTCTTTGCACTGAACAAATATAGAACGGTAATTCTTTTGAACTTGAAAAACACCTTTGAAGTCGATGTGCCTCGTAGGGGTGTCTATGAAGGGTAGCAGGTAAAGGTGACCGTTTTTTGCGATCACCTTTGAACCTTACCCCTTCTGGAAGTACATAGAATAGAGCTATCTTCTAAAGGTGAATTTCGGGTTGTGTCTTTTCAATTCGGAAGGGTTTGCTTTTTGGCCATTCTCACTCATACTTTTATGTCTAGAAATATATTGTGGATGTTCACAAATAATGGGTGACTGGCCGTTCCGCAAAACACTTTCTCTTCACATTTTTAGTCAGCTGTTCGATAAATCCACAAAAACAGGTGTTTTCGTGGATTCTTGCTTTTAGAAAACGGCCTCCTCCTCTAGAGCCGAGGGTGGCTAGTCTTTCAGGATGCAACTTCTTGTCTTGCGGTTGTTATGTCTTAGTTTTGTCCTTGGAAAGGCCTTATTTTCGGACAAAATAAGCAAATTGAAGTTTTTGTCCTTGGAAAAGCTGTTTTCTCGGACAAAAATGGTGGCGGTAAGCATTGCATTCACAAATACACCACTTTTCGAGGATACATAATCATCGAAACGCTAATCCATGAATATGGGCTTTTGGTAGATGAAGGATAGTATGATAGGGAGATAGAAAATAAGATTTAGTAAAAAACGTATTTTTTTCTTTGTCGTTTCTAACTTCTTATATGGCAGCAGTATAACCATTTTGTGATATGACAATGTACTTCTAATTTTGACACAGAGGAAACTAAATCTTTACACATCAGCGATTTACCCTTTTGCAAATTAGTTTTCTT
>ERZ808262.231-NODE-231-length-37037-cov-8.330539_pt1 | contig 37037 bp, 34 predicted proteins | sample MGYA00520895_ERZ808262 | MGnify/ENA primary metagenome ERZ808262 (study PRJEB31516, sample SAMN03275588) | gut metagenome | biome: mammalia-associated habitat; material: feces | host: Papio cynocephalus | place: Kenya | collected 2012-08-02 ... | reverse complement strand
TTTCACTATACTTTTTTATTCTCGTATAGTGTCAACTTTTTTCAGTTCAAGTCACGTTAACGCTATTTCGTGTTTAAAATATCGATAAATTGCATTACATTTACAATCGAAAGAAACTTAAAAAACAAATTGCTTCAGATTTATCTTTTAATTTTGAGAATAGATTTCTTTTATAAAAAGAATTATAGACCGGAAAATTAAAAAAATGATTATGGGGCATTTTTTAAGGTTTTTGATACTTGGCGACTTGTTCGTTTAAAGAAAGGGTGCGCTTGTCTCTAAGTAAGTTAAAGTGTATTATTTATTAAGTATTAAGAATATTCCATCTCGCACCCCCGGAATCAAACAAATCAACTATGAACAAGTTTCATTCGTTATCTCTACGCCATGCTATTATAGCCCTATCGGCGATAGCAGGCGTTGTTTCTTGTGTTAAAAACGAAGAAGAGACACCACTACCTACTGTCGAATTGACAAGTAAAAGCAGTACAGAAACAAGCCTTACTTTCAATTTGAAACCCACAGATGCTAACCAAGCATATTACATGACTTTGAAGAAAGGTGAAACCATCCCTGAAGCAGAAGTCATTCTTGAAGATGGCACGCCAGCTGACGCTACTAAAGAGAAGGAATATACAGTATCTAATCTTGTACCCTATACCGAGTACACCATCGTAGCTGTCGCCAGCAACAAAACCGGAATAAGCCCTATAGCTGAAGTGTCCATAACCACAGCGATTCCGACACCTGTAATAAATCTCTTGGCAGGAGAAGTCGGTGAAAATACAGTAAGTTTCAAAGTGATTGTTGAAAATGCCGGCAAAGCTGCGTGGTTATGTCTTCCTGCAACCGAAGAAGCACCATCAGCGGAAAAAATCATACAAGACGGCACCGCGATCACTACTTCAGGTGAAGAATGCCACGTAGACGGCCTTACCGCAGGTACAGAATATAAAGTTTACGCTGCGGCCAATGACCTCTCTGAAAACAACCCTGTTGCTGCGGAACCATTGGCATTAAAAACTAAAGAGATTAAGGCTCCGGAAGTCGGCGACTTCTACTACAGCGATGGTACTTGGAGCACTGAACTTAACCCGGAAAAGACGCCTATCGCAATCGTTTTCTATACAGGTGCTGCAACAGATTACAACGATAGGGATGAATTTTATAAAATGAAAGATGGCTCTACTCCATTGGGAACCATAAAAGCCTATGCTGTCGCCATAAAAGATGCCACCTCTTTAAATGGAAGTGACGAACTCGCTAACTGGAGTTTCTTTGACAGTTACTATGAAGGAGCTGGCACATCTTCTCAATTGAATGACTTTTTAGGCTATACAAATAGTATCTCAATACAAAAGGCCTCACTACAAAGACCTGGAGCACTGACTGCAAACGATGATAGTTTCCCTGCAGCCTACTATGCCTTAGTAGCTCAAGAAGAGGCTCACCCGGCGCCAGAAAAAAGTTCAGGCTGGTTCCTCCCTTCCGCTTATCAGTTCAAATATATCTATGACAACGTATATTTCAACGATCAAGGGACGGCAAACGTATGGCTTGAAAAATCATTTGAAACCTTGGGTGACAAGGCACAACCTCTATATAGAAGTGGCGCCGAATATTGGACAAGTACTGAAAAATATGATAGTAGCGGATGCTCATATTGGGCATACTACTTCTGCTTCGATTCAAGTAATTTTAGACCTGGATTCATCGCCGATTATAGAAAGAACAGCGGTATGTGTGTACGTTCAATGATAGTATTTTAATTTTATCTGGAAGGCCTTTATTTTTATAAGTGGCCTTCCTCTTCTTTTTTACGACAAATGAATATATATTCAAAAATCCGTATTATTATATTTGCGGCGATTACGGCTCTTGCAAGCAGTTGTGGGGAGAAAAACAACTCCGAGGATCCAGTTCAGGAAAAAATGGTATTTGAAATAGATGCCCCTAAGAATGTACCATTCGAACTCGGAGAGAAAAAAGAATTTGATGTAAAAGCCGAGAATATTACCCGCACCATAATCGAAACGCCTAAGGGGTGGACAGCCACTCTTACCGAAACAAAATTTGATGTAACCGCACCGGAAGCCCTGAACGATGATGTAACAACAGAGGGTCCCATAACAGTGTTATATTTCGGGACGACGGGGACAGGAGATAAAGTGTCTTTTAATGTTTCGGTAAATATACCCGAAGATGCGGCATTCACCATCAATATTTCTAATGTAACCAATAGTTCTGCCTATGTAAAGGTTGAGCCTAAAGACAAGACCTCGCGTTACTATTGGAATGTCGTCACTGACGAAACTTGGAATAGTATCTCTGGGGATGCTTCCGCCGTGTTCAATGATGAATTAGCACAAATAAAGAAACAATATCCTTCTCTTACTTTGGAAGATATTTTGGACGGATTGCTTAATATGGGCGATAGCGAAGAAGAGGTATCGGGACTCCCTTCATCAACGAACTTTTATGTTTTCGCTATTAACGTAAACGATAATGGTGATTGCTACGGCACCAGCGCATCGGCTCAATTCTCAACCCTAGAACCTGGCGATCCGAAGGATTGCACATTTGACATTGAAATCAAAAATCTCAGTGCATCCGAAGGAACAGTAGTCGTTACACCTTCCGATGGTTCAGTAAGATATTGGACTAGCATCGAAGAAGTTGCTTCATGGGCAGGAGATGCAGCCATGCCAGGAAAAGTAAAGGAAACTCTCGAGAAATATGCTTCTGACAAAAATATGGATATAGAAAAAGTAGTAGAGGGCGTTAGCTACACGGGGGTAAGCGAGGAAACTTGGGACCTTGAGGCAAATACATCTTATTATGCCTACGCCTATGCTATGGATGAGCAGGGGAATGCTCTCGGGGATGTATTCAAAAAACAATTCACGTCCAAGAGTACTGATGTCTCTGATGCAGATATATCACTGGTTTATCGCTATTTCGACGGAGATAAGCTATACGACTCTGACAACACGAAATGGGCTAATGCCAAAGGTAAGGTGCTTGTTCAAGCAAAGGTCAACCCAAATGGTCTTGCTGCATCCTGGTGCGTCGCACTATCTAAAGGAGACCTTACAGATGACGTGTCATATCCAGATGAGCCGACCATGAATGCTATGCTCCAAGGTGGTTATTCTGGGAAAAGTATGAATAATTATTATGTGGATGGGTACAAAACCTGCACTCTCCTAGGATTTGCTTGGGATGAATATGGAATATTCGGAGTTCTTCATAGACAGCTTTTAGAACTGACTCCGGAAGGCGTAACGGATATATCCGAAGTAGCACCTGAGACTTCATCGTTAGGCGTGCTCAAAATAAGTGCATCAAGTACAATTCAAATACCTTCGCACAGGACGACTTCAAAGACGATATTTAGAAAAAGACTATAAGTCAATTGAATATCACCTGATACTAACGGCTGACATCATTCACAGTGTCAGCCGTTATTTTTAGAATATGCTTTAATGCTTTTGTATCTAGAGCAATTTGAAAAAGCATATTATGCTACTAAACAATTATCGAAGAAATAAGTAAATTAATTTGATTAATTTTGTGGATAGTGATTTCTATCGAAAACGATAGATGATCCCAAAGTAGCTCCGAAAATAGAACAAAGAACATGCACACATAGACATGACCGATATCGACTAAAATATGAACACAAAATCATTATATCTTCTTACAGCATCTATAGGATTGATTATAAGCTGCTCTGTAGCGAACAAATCAGAGCACATATATGGCGGCAAATCAGGAAGTGCATATCTAGAACACACAGCCCCCGAAACCTACTTTATAAATGGATCAGTTCTAGTAAAATGTGATTCTGTCCTGAATGAGACTATCGCACAGCACAATGCACCAGGTGCGGTTCTCTGCATAGTGAAAAATGACAATATCATCTACGAGCAGGCATACGGGGATAAACAAATACTCCCTAAAAAAGAGCCAATGTCCACTAAAACAGTATTTGACCTTGCATCTTTGAGCAAGTGCTTCGGGACCACAATAGCCATAATGCAACTTGTTGAGCAAAAGAAAATTCGGCTAAACGACCCTGTAGATAAATACCTCCACGGATATAAGAATTGGCAAGAAGAAAATGGTAAAATCATAAAAATAAGGATTAAAGACCTGCTTACACACACAGGTGGTCTACCATCGTATATCCCTGTTGAAGAACTATCTAAAAGGTGGGGTGAATTCCAAAGCGATTCTCTTCGACGCTACATCATAGAAGATCTTCCTCGTAATTCCAAACCTGGCACAAAAATGAACTATAGCTGCCCCAGCTTTGTAAGTTTGCAATATGTCATAGAAAGCGTAACGGGCCAAAAGTTATGCGATTATGTTCAGGCCAATGTCTTCGATCCACTTGGCCTAAAAAACACACGATACCTTCCCCTTGATAGGGACATACCAGCGGAATACCTGTCAATGATAGCCCCAACAGAGGTTCTTATCCCTGGGCGCACGGCATCCAACCAGATATCCCAAAACACAAAAAATGGAGAGATGCTTCTCGGCCAAGTCCACGACCCATTGGCAAGAAGGTTTAACTGTGGCAATTCCGGAAATGCAGGCATATTCTCCTGTGCCGATGATCTGGCAGTAATGTGTGCAGCCCTAATGAACGGAGGTGAAATCCATGGTAGAAGAATACTAAAGGCAAAAACTGTCAAGAAAATGTTTAAAGTCCAAGACAAGAAAATGGGCCGTGCACTTGGTTGGGATGCCACTAGCCCATACGCACATTTTACAGGAGATCTACTTTCCAAGGACCATTGTGTCTGCCATACAGGCTACACAGGGACTTCGGTGGTTATGGACCTAGATGAAAAAATAGCAATAATACTTCTAACGAACAATGCCCATCCTTTCGACAAAGGGAGCGTAGGCCCGGCTAGAAAAGCAGTATCAGACATAGTAGGAATTGCTTGTGGAAAATCGTAGCTTTTTTAGTAGATTTGTAACTCTATGATATGGCCTCTGATTAACATAGGTTTTCTTAGAATTACCTTTGTCGATGTGCTGGACATCTTAATGGTGGCTGCAGTAATTTATGTAGTATTCAAATGGATAAAGGGTTCTGCCGCTATGAACATATTCATAGCCATTCTCTCTTTGTTCATACTGCGCTTCCTTGTAAACGCTCTCAACATGAAGATGATGTCTTCATTGTTAGGTACAGTGATAGATGTAGGTACTATCGCTCTAGTGGTGATATTCCAGCCTGAAATACGCCACTTTCTATTTAACATAGGTCGGAAAGCGTTCAGTGGCAGTGATTCTGTCATAAGCAAATTTCTCAACCGCGACAAGAAAAATCTATCGGCAGAATCAATAGACGAACTTGTCCAAGCCTGTTTCGAAATGGGAGATCAAAAGGTGGGAGCTTTAATAGTTATTCCTCACCAATCATCGCTGGATGATATCATATCCACCGGAGACAGAATAGATGCCATCATCAGTAAACGTCTTATAGAAAACATATTCTTTAAGAATTCCCCCCTACATGATGGCGCTATGATCATAAATGGAAATAGAATCGTAGCTGCGCGTTGCACTCTTCCCATAACAGACAGAACAAATATCCCGGCGCGTTTCGGAATGAGACATAAAGCAGCTATCGGCGTTAGCGAGCACTACGATGTATCCGTCATAGTGGTCAGTGAACAAACTGGAGGCGTGTCTTTTGTAACCGATGGGAACATTAGACCTGTAAAAAACATTAATACCCTTAAACTCCTTATAAGTGATGACAAGAGCAAGACTGGAAGCGAAGATAGGATTTGACAAGGTACGAGAGATTATTTCTAACAAATGCCAGACGGAATATGCCGCCGACAGAGTCGCACGAGAAGACTTTTCAATCGACGAAAGCACTATTAGAGAGCGACTTGCCCTAACTGACGAGATGCGTCTTATCGTGATGTTCGAAGACGGATTCCCGACCACAGGCTACATAGATGCAATACCATTTCTCAAGCCTTTGGAGAAAAGCGGTAGCAGTATAGATGTAATCTCTTTAGGCAAGCTCAGTACCCTACTTGAAATTTCACGCAAAGTAAGCACCTTCTTTTCTTCTATAAAAGATAGCGTCTATCCACTTTTGAAAAAGAAATCAGAAGCCATGATATCCTACCCGGAAGTTAGAAGACGGATAGAGGGTATTCTGGATAAATATGGTGAGATCAAAGATTCCGCTTCGCCCGAACTACTTCATATCCGTACCGAACTAAGGAACAAGGAGGAGGCTGTCAGTAAAAAAGCCCGCGCGATACTAAAAAAAGCTCAAGATGACGGCATCAGCGACCCAGATTCGAACATAAACATAAGAGACGGGAAAATACTGGTACCAGTCATCACCTCTAGCAAAAGAAAACTTGCCGGATATGTATATGATTGTTCAGCAAGCGGGAAGACCACTTTCATAGAACCTGCAGAAATTGTCGAATTAGAAAATGAAGTAATAGAACTCCATTTTAAAGAAGCTGAAGAAATCGCCAGAATTCTATTTTCCTTTACGGAATTCCTGCGCCCTTACATACCAGAACTTCTCAATAATGCTACGACTCTAGGGGAAATGGATTTTCTTCTGGCCAAGGCGCAGACAGCCCTGGACTTTGCTGCTGGTATGCCTATCATATCGCAAGATGGTTCGCTATCTTTAAGAAAAGCCAGACACCCGATACTGGAAAAGAATCTAAAAAAGGAGCATAAAGAGATCTCGCCCCTCACCATTACCCTTACATCCGATAAACGCATACTGCTGATCTCCGGGCCAAATGCTGGAGGAAAATCAGTGTGTATGAAAACAGTAGGGTTACTGCAATATATGTTTCAGTGGGGTATGCTTATTCCGACCTCTGAAAGTTCGGAATTACCCATTTTCAATCGAATAGAAGTATGCATAGGCGATGACCAATCATTAGAAAACGACCTAAGCACATATAGTTCTTTCCTTCTGGACATGAAACAAATGCTTTCTTCCAGCGATGAACACTCTCTTATTTTAATAGATGAGTTCGGTTCTGGGACAGAGCCCACCGCCGGTGGTGCCATAGCAGAAGCTATACTTAGCGAGTTCGACCGGCGAGGCTGCTATGGCGTACTCACAACGCACTACACCAATCTAAAACTTTACGCTTCAAAGGCCGATACCCACGTAATAAATGGGGCTATGCTCTATGACACCTCTAAAATAGCACCACTGTTTAAATTAGAGATAGGATTACCGGGGAACTCATTCGCGTTCGAATTGGCCCGAAAAATGGGACTGCCGGAAAATATAGTCAAAGATGCAGAGTCGCGAGCTGGTGAAGATTTTGTGGATATGGAAAAAACCCTTAGGCGTATAGTTAAGGGAAGAAGGGTGCTTGACGAAAAAATAAAGAAAGTCAAAAAAGCAGAAGGGACACTTGAAGGGCTCACGGAACAATACCAACAGGAGCTCGAGTCTATAAAGCAGCAAAAACAGCAAATAATCGATAATGCCAAAAAAGAAGCTGAAAGTATAGTCAAGGGTGCTAACAAGCAAGTGGAAAAAACCATCCGCGACATAAAAGAAAGCAGCGCAGATAAAGTAAAGACAAAAGAAGCCCGAAATGAACTACAAGGCTTTATCCAAGCCCTGGAAACCAATAAAATCAACAAGCAAAAGGTTCACGACGAATATATCAATCGTAAACTGGAACAGTTGAAAAAGCGTAAAAAAAGCGCCAAGACAGAGGAGAAAACCAGAGAAGAAGAGTTTAGAAATGCACCCCTTAAACTCGGAGAAAAGGTTAGAGTAAAATCGAACGGGATGGTGGGCGAAGTCGTAAACGTGTCTTCAAAAGAGATAAAGGTCGTTATCGGGAACATCATCAGTAAAATGACCCCTGATAAAGTGGAGCGAATTTCATCAAATGAGTTCAAGCAAGCCACAAAAAACACGAATACACCGGTTTATGAAAAGGTGGATCCATCCATACGAGAAAGAAAATTGAATTTCTCCCCCGAAATAGACCTTCGCGGAGAAAGACTATCTTCCGCCATGGAAAGAGTAACCAGATTTATCGATGATGCTATTATGACCGGAGTCAGCCAAGTAAGAATCATTCACGGCAAAGGCTCTGGTGTCTTACACGAAGAGTTACAAAAATATCTTCGAACGATGCCCGGAGTCAGCACCGTTAACGATGAAGACATTCGTCAAGGGGGAAGTGGAGTGACCATAGTTACATTGGAATAATTTATGATAGACAAGAGGCAATTTGTGGGGAAGAAAGGTGAGGATGCAGCATGTGATTACCTGATAAAACAGGGACACGACATACTGTTTCGAAATTGGAGAGCCTCGCATAGAGAAATAGACATAATAAGCATTAAAGATGGGATCCTTCACATCGTGGAAGTCAAAAGTAAAACTGCTCCTATAATGGTTGAACCCATTTTTAATGTCAATAAAAGCAAGCAGAAGAATCTTGAAATGGCAGCAAAGTCATTTCTTAATTCCAAAGCCAGATATAAACTACCACAAGACCTGGAGGTGGTTTTCGATGTGATTAGCGTTATTTTCGAAAACGACAATATGCACATTGAATATTATCCACAGGCATACATACCTACTTATGTGTAAAAATAACAACTACTACTGCGTCATAATGGCCGGAGGTTTAGGAACGCGCTTCTGGCCGATAAGTCGAAAATCTATGCCTAAGCAGTTCCTAGATTTAAACAATACCGGGAAATCACTGCTAAGGCAAACTTACGAAAGAATGTCTAGACTAATACCTCAAGAAAACATTCTTGTCAGCACACTTAGAGAATATCACGACATAGTAAAAGCGCAACTTCCTGAGATAAAAGAAGATAATATACTCCAAGAGGTATATAACAGAAACACGGCACCATGTCTCTACTTCGCTGCCAATGTAATAGTTCAAAGAAATCCGCAAGCTGTTATGGTGGCCTGTCCATCGGACCACTTGATAGAGAACGATGACGACTTCGAGAAATCCATAGAAAAAGCACTTGTATATGCTAGTGACAATAACGAACTTATAACTTTAGGCATAATGCCGACTCGGCCGGACGACAACTTCGGATATATCCAAGTAAGCGGAGGAAGAGCCGCGATAGAAGCCGGAGAACCAGTTAAAGTAAAGACATTTACTGAAAAGCCAAGCACGGAAATAGCAATAGCCTTCATAAAAAGTGGAGAATTTCTATGGAACTCCGGTATATTTATCTGGAAAGCATCCCTAATAATTTCAGAAATCAAGACTTACGCACCTCAGATTTCGGAGTTATGGGCTGGGACATCCAATCTAGATCGGTTCTATGGAGATTGTACACGAGTATCCATTGACTACGCCGTAATGGAAAAAACAGACAAAGCGACCGTTATACCTGCAAAATTCAAATGGGCAGATATGGGTAATTGGGAGTCCCTCTATGATAATCTGCCACACGACGAAAAAGGCAATTCCACTAACTTCCGTGGAAAACACCTCTTTAAAGAAGACGCCAATAACATGGTATACATAACAGATAACTCCAAGTTGGTAGCTATTAGAGGATTAGAGAATTTCGTCGTGGTAGACACCCCTGATGTGATGATGATTTGCCCTCGCGATGAAAGTCAAATCCAAGACTTCATATCCGAGTTAGCAATGCCAGAATTTGAAGATTATAGATAGCCCTTATTATAACAGATATCAACTTATGCAAGTACTTAAATTCGGGGGATCATCCGTAGCCGATGCTACAGCTATGTCTAGGGTTCTGGATATAGTGATCGCAGCAGCAAATAAAGATAAAGTCGTACTCGTTAGTTCTGCCATAAGCGGTGCCACCGACGCCCTCATCAAAGCAAGTGAAGAAAAAAATCCGGAAAAGGAGCTATCCCCTCTTTTAGATAGACATTTCCAAATAGTGGACAGGCTTTTCACCGGAGAAGAAAACAGGAACACTAAGAAAGCTCTTAGTGAAATATACGATGATCTGATAAGTGCAAATAGAGACGACTACCAGACATACGGAGAATTGTTTTCAACTATAATATTGGCCCGTAAACTTTCTTATGAGGGAATACGTGCCCTATGGCTCAATTCGATAGACCTAGTAAAGGTTGAAAACGGAATTATAGATAAAGATGTCACATATAGCAAAATTCGCAATGCCGTAGCGTCACATCCCAACATTAAAGTGTTTGTGGCTCCAGGATTTATCGCAAGTGATGCCAATGGACACGTTTGCACGCTTGGGCGTGGCGGTAGCGATTTTAGTGCAGCCCTCTATGCCGCTGCGCTTGATGCGCAAACATTTCAAATATGGACTGACGTGCCCGGCATTATGACCACCAATCCTAAGGATATAAAAGCAGCACGTACAATACCGGAATTAAGTTACGAGGCAGCATTTACATTGGCCAGCAATGGAGCCAAAGTTCTCTATGCCCCAACGGTAGAGCCGGCTAAAGAGAAGGGAATTACCATACATATCCTCGATTCTCAAAACCCTTCCGAGAAAGGGACTGTTATAAAAGCTTACCCTCCAAAGAAAAATGGCCAATGGTGTGGCATAGGCAAGCTTACACAAGGCCCCTGCACCACACTCACACTCGTAGCTGATGGGACTATCCGCTCACAAAGCATAGACGAGCTTAGCGCCAGATTGAAAAAGAGAGATATTCGTGTACTATTTGTAGAGGCGCAGGACAGCTTCGTAAAATTCACAATCCCCTCCGATCAAGGGCTGGATGCCCTTTCCACTCTTCACTACTTCTGCTTCGAAACCCAAGAATACAAAAACATATATCTTGCGGGCGAGGGCGCTGTAGGCAAGGCTCTCTTAAAAATCATCTCCGAGAGTGATGCTAAGATAGAAATTCAAGCCATAAGCAAACACGAATGCGAAGACGAAGCCTTTTTTAATAAACTTCTATCGGAGGCTAAGCCGAACAGCATTTTCGTCGATTGTACTGATAGCGAAACCATTTGGAAATGGTATGTCCCTGTTTTAGAATCAGGAGCCAATATAGTATCCTCCAATCGTCGTGCTTTAAGTGTTCCTTATCAAGACTATGCCTCAATGAAAAGAAGTGCCAGGCTCGCTCAACGCTTCCTGCGCTATGAAACCACTGTCGGCACGGCCTTGCCTATTCTAGATTCCATAGCTACCAGCACCGAAGGCTCTGACGAGATCATCAGCATAGAAGCCATAGTAAGCTGCACTCTCAACTATATTCTTACAAGTGATTTGCCTTTTTCTCAAGCACTTGCCAATGCTCAAAAAATAGGTCTTACAGAAAAAGATCCTTCACAAGACCTTTTAGGACGCGATGCTACCAGAAAATTGCTTATATTAGCACGGGAAGCGGGAGTAAAGCTCGAAGAAGAAGACATAGACATCGAACCTGTCGAAGAAAAAGCCATCCACTCCAAACATCAGAGATTCGTGGCCAGTTTAGAAAAAGATCCAGACTCTCCTCTTGGATACAAGGCAAGTATTAGACTTAAGGAATTGGACGCTTCACACCCCGCTCTGCGATTAAAAGGTACAGAAAATATGATTATCATCTGCAGTACATATCAACCATCTCCCCTTATAATTCAAGGACCAGGGGAAGGCGCAATGATGGCTGCATCCAGAGTTTTGACTGACATTTTACGATAATGAAACAAGAACTGTTCGACTTATATAGGACCATACTTAATGTAGATTCCACTTCCGGAAAAGAAAATGCACTTTCAAAGTTACTTTATGAAAAGCTTCAAGCACCTCATAAAGAACTGCTTGAAGTGGGTGATGGCAGTTATAATCTACTACTCCAATGGGGCACTTCACCTAAAGTGCTTTTCTGCACTCACGTCGATACAGTTCCCCCATATATCGCCCCAGTATTTTCTAAAGACGGAAAGGTCTATGGAAGAGGCACTTGTGATGCGAAGGGACAAATTATAGCCCTCTATGGAGCGTGTAAAGAACTCGAGGCGCGGGGGGAAAGCAACTTCGCTCTGCTTTTAACAAGTGGAGAAGAAACGGGCTCTAATGGGGCTAAAGCATTCAATGGTAAACTTTCCGCACCCTTACTTGTTATAGGAGAGCCAACTTCTAACTTCCCGGTTAGTGCAACCAAGGGCACACAATCATATGACCTTCGTTTTATAGGCAAACCTGTACATAGCGGGTATCCGGAAAACGGAAGAAGTGCCATAGATATGTGGATGGATTTTATGATGGAACTTGAAATCGAATCCGACTTTCCGCGGGATAAAATATTGGGCGAAACCACCTGGAATGTAGGACTATTGAAGAGTGATAATCCACAGAATGTTTTAAGTCCGGAACTTACTTGCAGATTGTATTTTAGGACCACATTTGCAAGTCACGAAAAAGTCAAAGAGTGGATAAGCAAAAAGGCTAGTAACAACATTGAAATTACACCCAGAGGCGGAGATGCTCCCCTTAGTTATTTCGTTCCGGAAGGTTTTAAAGGAAAACCAGCCGCCTTCGGTAGCGATGCCCCACATCTTCAAGGATTTGAAAGAAAAATCATCTGCGGGCCTGGCTCTATTCTGGTCGCACACACTCAAGACGAATTCGTACAAATAGCAGATATAGAACAAGCAATAACCAACAACATCCGTTTTTACGAATGTTGCAACAATCTATTATAACACTTAATTTTTAGAGATTATGAAAGTAGTAATCAGCGGGTATGGCAAGATGGGCCATATGATTGAAGGCATTTTGATCAAACGTGGAATCGAGATTGCAGCGATAACGGAGGATGTGCGAAGCATCGACCCAGAGATCGCTAAAGAAAGCACGTGCATTGACTTTACCACTCCAGATGCCTTCAGGGAAAACTTTATGTTCCTTGCCGATCACTTCAAGGCCGTAGTTATAGGAACAACTGGATGGGATGAGATAAAAACTCAAGTGATTGACTATTTCTATACCACCGGCACCCCGATGATTTATTCTGCCAATTTCTCTATCGGAGTAAATGCCATTTTTGCCGCTGTCGATAGAATTAGCGAGATCCTTAGAGGCTATAACTATATTCCACACATCGAGGAGATACACCACGTGCATAAATTAGATGCACCTTCGGGGACTGCTAAGGTATTGGCCCAGATAATAAAGCACGAACTCGGCATAAATCCAGATATAACCTCTATTAGGGAAGGAGAAGTAGTTGGCAAACACATAGTCAAATTCAAATCGGAAGTGGATAAGATTAAGGTATCGCACGAGGCTTTTAGTCGTGAGGCCTTCGCTGAAGGAGCGGTAGTGGCTGCCCAAATGACAGGAAACCTCAAAGGAGTTCACGAATTCAAAGAAATGCTATCCATAAAATTATGAAAAATACAGTTTTCAAAGGTTGCGCAACTGCATTGCTGACACCCTTCAAAGACGATCGGAGCGTGGACTTCGATGCCTACGCCACTCTCGTAAGAAGACAAGTCGAAGGCGGGGTGGATTTTCTAGTTCCACTCGGGACTTCTGCAGAAACCCCCACACTAAACCGTGAGGAAAAAAAGGAGATTTTGAAAATAACAAAAAAAGAAGCTCCACGACTTCCCCTTCTTGTAGGATGTGGAAGCAACAGCATTAACGCAACACTTGAAAACATCTCATCAATCGAATATGCCGATGCCTTGTTAATAGTAGTTCCTTTCTATAATAAACCTACCCAAGAAGGCATCTACCAATACTACAAGGCATTGGCAGAAAAGACTGAACTTCCTATTATTATGTATAATGTCCCGGGAAGAACGGGGGTAAATATGAGTGCAGAAACAGCTCTTAGGATAGCCTTTGATGTAAAAACAGTAATCGGCATAAAGGAAGCCTCCGGGGATATATCACAAGTTAAAACCATAATAGAACGCTGCCCGGAGAATTTTACCGTGCTCAGTGGGGACGATGACATGACATTCGACCTTATAAACGCAGGAGCACAAGGTGTGATCTCGGTAGCCTCCAATGTACTTCCTGCACAAGTAAGCCAGATGGTTCACCTCGCGCTGGAAGGTCATAAAGCAGAAGCCAGGCAGCTAAACGAAAAGCTTTACCCCCTCTTTAAGGGATGCTTTGTAGAATCCAATCCTATCCCCGCTAAAGAAGCTCTTCACCAGTTAGGACTTTGCAGTGCTAAAATGAGACTCCCTCTAACAGAGGCAAGCGAGAAAACCAAGGAACTTATTTATAACATATTGAAAGAATGGAGATAAGTCTAGAACTTTTTAACAAAACCATGGGCGATCTAGAAACCGGTAAATTACGTGTGGCGCAGAAAAAAGATGGCAAATGGATGGTAAATACTGAAATAAAGCAGATTATTCTGGCCGGTTTCAGATTAGGGAAAATTGAGAATATGTCACAGTGGCAATTCTCTTTTTTCGATAAGAACACCTTCCCTGTGAGAAAATTTAACGAAGATGATGGCGTAAGGATAGTTCCCGGCGGAAGTAGCATTAGGCGAGGTTCTTACCTAGCGTCAGGTGTAATTGTTATGCCACCATCCTATATCAATGTGGGAGCTTTCATAGATGAAGGCACTATGATAGACTCACATGTCACGATAGGCTCGTGCGCACAAATAGGGAAAAACATACACATCTCAGCCGCCACGCAGATAGGTGGAGTACTGGAACCGGCAGGAGCCCTTCCTACCATCATAGAAGACGGCGCTTTCATAGGTGGAAATTGTGGCATATATGAGGGCACCCTTGTAGAAGAAAAAGCCGTTATAGGCTCTGGTGTCATAATCACCTCAAGCACTGCCCTTTACGACGCTACGAAGGGTTGCTTCGTAGAAAAAGGAGAAAATGGTCGAGTAGTGGTTCCACGCGGAGCTGTAGTAGTATGTGGCAGTAGGCCAATAAACAAAGGTGCCGCAGCTGGTAGCGGAATGCATCTTTATTGTCCAATAATAATAAAATATCGAGATGAAAAGACCTCTAATTCTGTTAATTTGGAGGAATTATTAAGGTAAAATGGATTATTCTGATTTTTTTTCTTTGGATGCGCTGAATTTTATGCGCTCCCCCGTGAGAGATATATTTAAAGTGGTAGACCTAAACAGCATCTATTCCTTTGCCGGAGGATACCCAGATGCACAAACATTTCCACTGGATAAAATGAAAGAACTAACCACTGCTGTGGTAGAAAAGTACGGGGCAAAAGCTCTACAATACGGGCCCACTCAAGGGATAAAAGAGTTACGAGAAGCCCTTGCAAAAAGATATGACATACCCTCGGACAATATACTTATAAGCACATCTTCACAGCAAGGGATAGACATCTGCGCCAGAGTCCTGCTCGACCCGGACGATGTGGTATTGGCAGCCAATCCCACTTACCTTGGAGCACTGCAAAGTTTTAAAAGTTATCGTGCACAGGTTGTGGGTATGGATTTGAGCCCTACACTTCAAGCCGCAAAAAAACGGGAAGAGCAAATAGCGCAAATTCTTAGCGAAGGCAAAAAAATCAAGTACTTCTATGCCATACCGGATTTTCAAAATCCAAGTGGAGAGACCCTCTCTCTGGCACAAAGAAGCGAACTGGTGACATTGGCCAGAAAATACAATTTTCTAATAGTCGAAGATAGCCCATACCGCGAACTTCGATACGAAGGAAAACCGGTGGCTACAATTTACTCATTGGCCCCGGAAAGGACCATTCATCTATGCAGTTTTTCTAAAATATTCGCCCCAGGACTTAGGCTGGGATGGATAGTCGCAAACGAGACGATTCTAAACAAAATCTATGAATGCAAGCAGTCGCTGGACTTGTGCGCTCCGATTTTCGACCAATACCTAATGGTTGAATTCATTAATAGTGGTATGCTAGAAAAGAATCTTCCCAAAAGTATCGCTCTATATAAAAAGAAGAGAGATATGATGATATCGTTACTGGAAAAATATATGCCGAAAGGCGTAAGCTGGACTCACCCTGAAGGCGGTTTATTCCTATTCCTTACACTACCTGAAAATATAGATACCATTAAGTTATATGACAAAGCTCTCAAAGCTGGCGTGGCGTATGTAGCCGGTTCATTTTTCTATGTCGATGGTAGTCATAAAAATACGATGCGGCTTAATTTCTCCTTTATAGATTCCGCCCGAATGGAAAATGGTATTAAAATATTAGCTTCATTACTATGAGACTCTATCTTTACTCTGGGGCAGGAAACACCTTCGTGGTTATAGATGCGCGAGAAGCTCCCAATGAAGAATATGATATCATAGGGTTATGCACAACATACCATACGGACGGACTCATGACGCTGAGCGAGGCCACCGGCTATGATTTTCTTATGAAATACTTCAATTCCGATGGCAGTGGAGGAATGATGTGCGGTAACGGAGGAAGGTGCATTGCTGCATTTGCTGATTATCTCGGAATTAAGCCTGCCAATCATTCTTTCTACCGATTCTTGGCTTCTGACGGAGAGCATGAGGCCAAGATATTATCAGTATTCAGCCTGACAAAAGTAGTAGAATTAAAAATGTGCGATGTGCACGAATTCGGCAAATCCATAAAAGGTGGCTACTATTTGAACACCGGTACCAGACACTTCGTAAAATTCGTAGACGATGTGGAAAAAATTGATATTAACACAGAAGGATCTAAATTACGATGGGACAAAGCTTTTGCCCCCGTTGGGGTCAATGTCAACTTCGTTCAAATTCTTGATCGTTCCAATATAAAGGTACGAACATTCGAAAAGGGCGTAGAGGGCGAAACACTTGCCTGCGGAACAGGAATAACGGCAAGTGCCATAGCATCTTACCTCTGTGGATACACTGACACAAAAGTCCAAGTTCTCGCAAGGAAAGATCTATTGGAAGTATCATTCACCCCTAAGGACGGGTATTTTTCAAATGTCCGTCTTACCGGACCGGCAGAATTACTGCAAATTATCGAGGAGCCGTTTTATTAAAGAGAAGGAATTGGCCTTTAAATCCTGCCAAAAATTATCGTACGCCTGCTGATGATTACATTGCGGAGTTACGACATCGCTTATGGCTCTAATGGCTAAAAAAGGAATGGCATAATGAAGACACACTTGAGCGACAGCTGCAGATTCCATATCACAGGCCAATGCATCAGGATAAATGCGCTTTACTTCCCTATCTTCTTCCAGTGTCGTAAGAAACTGATCTCCAGTGCATATCAATCCTTCGTGAAGAGATACATCAGGAACTTTCAAGGTACGCGCGCATGTCAGTAGTCCAGAATCGGCGCAAAAGCGCTGTGGGAGGCCCTGTACTTGGCCTCGAAGATTACCCTCTCCACACCATACATCGTGGTATGCGACCTGATTAGCAATGACGAAATCACCAATATTCAAGCTATCGTCAATACCTCCCGCCACCCCGGAACTGATAATATAATCCGGACATTCATTTATAATCAATTCTGTAGTCACTCGGGCAGCGTTAACCTTACCTATACCTGACCTTACCACATTCTCGATGCCCACGGCACGGAGAGCCTCGTACTCGCTTTCCATAGCGACAATTACTCCTACTTTCATATCACAAATTTAACCATTTTTTCGTATATTGCATTCCATTTGAAAACCCATATTTATATGAATAAACTACTATTAATCACACTATCACTGCTCCCTTCAATTTTAAGTGTAGCACAAGAATCCTCTGCAAAATTCGGTAAAGTAAGTAAACAAGAAGTGGAAATGACCACATATAAACTTGAACCACAAGCAGAAGCTCTATACATTTACGAAAAAGAGGATGTAAGTTATCTGTCCGATTTTTCCATTCTTATCGAAGTATACAAACGAATCAAAATATTCAGTAAAGACGCTACAAATCTGGCAGACATAGAGTTATCCTATCTTTCAGATCCGGATGCAGGAGAATCCATCAAGGGTATTGCAGCGAACACTTACAATATCGTCGATGGCAAGGTGGTAAAAACACCCATGCCGAAAAAGAACATATACACTGAAAAGGCAAACGAATATGTAAATCTTATAAAATTTTCTCTTCCCGAAGTCAGAGAAGGCAGCGTAATAGAATATAAATATAAAATCAGAGCCAAATCTTTCTCCAGAATCTCCGAGTTCAATATCCAACATTCCTTCCCTGTACTTCACTCCCTGATAGATATTCGCCTTCCCGGATTCATAGGGTTTACACTCAACTCTCGTGGTCTAAAACCTTTCATAATAGACCAGAGTTACAGTGACTCTCCTTTCCGTTCAGGGAACATTGCCTACCCTATGAAACTCATTTCTTGTCATAATGACAATATACCATCCATAACCAACGAGCCTATGGTATGGTGTTTATCCGATTTTATTATGGGGTTCGACCTGGAAGTCAATAGTTTCGTTCTTCCTGAAGCCAATATTTACAAATATTATTCGCTTGACTGGGATAAGCTAAATAGCACCATAGCAGAATCCGACCTGGGACGCTATCAAAAAGCGAAGAACCCACTATCTATGGGAGTAAAAGAAATCAGGGAAAAGGACATAACGGATACGGAAAAAATGCGCGAAATTCTTGATCTTGTTAGAAAAAACATTTCGTTTAACAATAAAGTCAGACTTATTCCGGACTCGCCATCAACTGTCCTTCATAATGGAATAGGAGATATGGCCGACATTAATAATATCCTTTCTCTCGCACTACGAGACTGCGGAATTCGTAATGACCTCATCTTGCTCAATCTTCGTTCCGAAGGGCGGCTTCCCTTCTTCCCTTCTCTAGATAAAATCAATACCTTCATAGTCTGTGCTTATGATAGTAAAGGGAACGCATACTATATGGACGCAAGTGACAAATACTCAGATTTAAATGTTTTATCACCGGAACTTTGTGTTGACAAAGCCAGGATTTATGACCCTAACGGAACAGGGAATTGGGTAAATCTATCCAATCTGGCCGACAATTTCGATAGAACTATAATAACAGCAACTCTCAACGAAGACGGAAAGCTCCAAGGTCACCTTAATAGGGTAATGACCAATCAAAATGCATATATCACAAAACGAACTTATAATGCCGCAGACTCCGAAGACGCCTTTAAGGAAAGATTAGAGTCCAATTGGGGAATTACCGCGGACAGCCTTTCGCTATCGGGATTATCAACATCTAAAGTGAATGAATACCTTTCTTTTACTGCCGAAACGGAGTATGCAGGAGACTATATTTACATCAAGCCTACACTTATCCCCATAATCGAAGGGAACCCTTTCACTACACAAGACAGAAAGTTACCCGTTGAATTCAGCAATACTGACAATACCATCATTCAATTTAATTTAGCCCTTCCTGAAGGATTCATCGTAGAAGACATGCCTTCATCCTGTATATATAGTGCATGCGGAGGGGATATTACACTATCTTTCTTAAATACATCTAAAAATGGACAATTAATGACCAAAACTTCGCTTACACTAAAAAGACTCATATTTAGCACAAGCGAGTATCCAGAAATAAACCAGCTATTTGGCAAATTAGCCGAACTAACCAGTTCAAGAATAGTCCTAAAGAAGGAAGAATAAAATGAGACGATTACTATTCATTTTAGGATTGGCCCTAACCCTACCTCTGCATTCCAAAGAAACTGACGATGCTATAATCCTACGCAACAATGCCAGTTATACCGTTATCAGTAGGGACAAAGCCATATATAAAGAAGAAATAGAAATACTTGTAACAAAAGAAGGGAAAAGGTTTGCCAACTTCTCATGTTCTGTTAATAATGGTAGTTCTAAACTCACCTCCTTTTCTGGAACCATAAAAGATGCCAACGGGAAAATTACAAAGCTGAAAAAACGCGATCTATCCTATTCTGAATACTCGGAAGGCCTATCAGATAGTTATGGTACATGGTATTATACCCCTGACATCATCCACTATCCTGCCACAGTATCATACACTTACGAAAAACAATATACAGATGCCATACTCTGCTACACTTCATTTGTCCCCATGCCCTATGGTGATGGAGTTTCACTAAAAGAAGCTAGTTACACACTGACTGTCCCATCAAGTGATTGGTTTAGATATAAGCAATTCAACATAGGAGAACCCGAACACAACCAGACTAAAGAGGGCGAAGTGTTCGTATGGAAAGTTAAAGACCTACCGGCTCTTAAGTATGAACGCTATTCTCCACCTTTATATACCAGGATACCTTTAGTTCAGTTTTCTTCAATCGACTTCTCTTATGAAAAGAAAGCAGGCTCGGGCAAGGATTGGGTATCAATAGGAAATTGGATCCTATCTCTTACTGAAGATAGAAGCACACCATGCGAGGCATTACAAGAAAAAGTAAAAGAACTCACAGAAGGTGCAAAAGATAAAATGGAGATAATCCGTAGATTATATGCCTATCTAGGCGAGAGCACTCGATATGTAAGTATACAACTTGGATTGGGAGGGCTACAACCCATCGCACCTGATGATGTGTATCGTAATAAATTCGGAGATTGCAAAGCCCTATCTTTTTTCCTGCAAACCATGCTTAAATACTGTGGAATAGATTCTTACTACACGATAACCAACATGGGAGAAGACAGGATGTCTAAAGATTTTCCCTCACTTGGCACATCCAACCATGTAATTTTATCCGTTCCCGTAGAAAAAGACACTCTATGGATAGAATGTACTAATCCCGATGTCCCACTTGGATATATACATACAGAAATAGCAGGAAATAATGCCCTTATAGTTAAAAAAGATAGTTCTTACATAACCAGAATCCCCCGTGCTTTAGACTCTCAAAATATCCTTACATTAAACGCGACCATCGATCTGACTGCTGAAGGGAGTGCTACCGCCTATGTTAAAGAACAAGGCTTTATGGATTTTTGGGATAACTACTTCCCTCTTTCTAAAGAGAACGATTACGACAAAGCCAACAGCATTCTATCTGGATTTTCGATTCCTCGAGCTCAAATAAGAGATATCTGCATTTCTCTAGATCCATCCGCCACACCTTGCTGCAACTTGTCATATACACTCGATGCTGCCACATACGCCAGCCGTACAGGTAATAGACTATTTATCCCTGCCAACCCTTTCACTAGTGCCGGGGCCAATGTTACTTCAACAAAAAGGGTCAACGATATGTACTTCCATACAGGGTATCATCTAGAAAACTCCATAACGATCAACATACCCGAAGGATACGCGCTGGAATCTTATCCTCACAATATGGAATACTCTAACGAATTCGGCTCTATAAAATTCACCTGTACCCCGCTACTAGAACAATCACGCGTGATTCTAAATTTCACGCTTACCCGCAATTCTGGCACATTTCCTTGCTCGAAGTATACAGATTTTAGAACCCTTATCAAAGAAGCTGATTCTATTTTAGATTCGAAATTAGTTTTGGTAAAAAAAGAATAAAGCTCAAGAAGCTTCTAAGGCTGCCTCTTGATATGCGCGCCAAGAGCATTAAGCCTTTGATCGATATCTTCATAGCCTCTGTCTATCTGGTCAATATTGTTTATTACAGAACGACCTGGAGCAGATAGTGCAGCCAGTAACAATGCTATTCCTGCTCGAATATCAGGAGAGGTCATGCTTCCCGGCTTTAACTCATGCTGATGATTATGCCCTATAACTACAGCCCTATGTGGATCGCACAATATAATCTGCGCCCCCATATCAATCAACTTGTCTGTAAAGAAAAGCCTACTCTCAAACATCTTCTGATGAATGAGAACAGAGCCTTTACACTGCGTGGCCACAACCAATATCACCGACAATAAATCCGGTGTTAGACCCGGCCACGGAGCATCCGATATAGTCATTATAGAACCATCAATAAACGACTCTATCTCATAACTTTCCTGTTGTGGTATAAAAATATCGTCACCATGCTGTTCTAATTTCACACCAAGACGTCTAAAACTATCAGGTATAATGCCAAGTTCTTCAAAATGAACATCTTTTATAGTTATAGAACTACGAGTTATCGCTGCTAATCCTATAAATGAGCCTACCTCTATCATATCAGGAAGACACTGATGTTGCGTGCCATGTAGCTTTTGTACTCCGGTCACTCTCAATAAATTAGACCCGGTACCATCAATCTTGGCGCCCATAGCACAGAGCATTTTGCAAAGTTGCTGGATATACGGCTCGCAGGCTGCATTATATATAGTTGTAACTCCATGGGCCAATGTAGCCGCCATTAAAATATTGGCCGTACCCGTAACAGAAGCTTCATCAAGAAGCATATATGCACCCTTAAGCCCATTAGGAGCAGTCAGATGGTATGCATGGTAAAGTGGATCATATTCATACAAAGCCCCCAATTTAACGAACCCATCTATATGTGTATCAACCCTACGTCTGCCTATTTTATCACCACCCGGTTTGGGGAAATATGCGCTACCGAACCTAGCCAAAAGGGGCCCGGCGATCATAACCGACCCTCTAAGTTTCGCACTACTCTCCACAAATCGTGGACTGAAAACATAGTCCAAATCTATCCTATCTGCAGTGAAACTATAATCTCCTTTCCCGTTCTTTTGTACACTTACGCCCATATTTTCCAATAGAGCAATAAGATTCAAAGTGTCAAGAATCTCTGGGATGTTAGTAATTCTGACACATTGATCTGTAAGAAGAACGGCACTTATTACCTCCAGTGCTTCATTCTTCGCTCCTTGAACATGGATTTCTCCACTCAGCTTATATCCACCATCTATAACAAAAGAACTCATATCCTAACTATATATGCTCCACCTCTGGGACAAGTTCCACTCCAAATCGCGACTTAACTTCTTCAACTACTTTCTTTTCAAGAGAAAGCACATCAGCAGCACTAGCCTTATCATCTTTATTGATTATTACCAATGGTTGCTTGGCATACACTTCTGCACCTCCTACACACGCTCCTTTTAAGCCACTCTGCTCTATAAGCCAAGCTGCTGGAATTTTGATGAACCCACCAGTTTGCACATAATGTGGAACACTTTCGTAACCCTCACATATTTTTGCGAACTGGACTGGACTAACTACTGGGTTTTTAAAATAACTTCCTGCAGAGCCGACCAATTCCGGTGATGGTAATTTCTCTTCCCTTATTTTAATAACAGCCTCTCTGACCTGCATCGGATCTGTCGGAGCGTCATTTTCAAAATAAGTTTTTAAAGCTCCGTAATCTACTTTAGGAGATGCAGTTCGAGATAAACGGAAAAGAACTCCGGTGATTATATACCTTTCCTTGAACTCAGGTGACTTAAAGATAGAATCACGATATCCGTACTTACATTCGGGTGTTTTAAAAGCAGTCTTTTCTTTCTTTTGAATGTCAAAACAGGTCACTCCCACTATTATATCCTTTACCTCCACCCCGTATGCACCAATGTTCTGTACAGCTGCTGCACCTACCGTACCGGGAATCATAGACAGGTTTTCTGCTCCCCACAAATCATCCTCACAGGTTTTCAACACTAAATCGTCCCACTTGACGCCTGCCCCTGCAGCTAGAGGAACAGTGTCCGCTCCTACATCAAAATACTTGATATAATTAATTTTAGAATGTAGAACCGTACCCTTGAAAAAATTCTCGACAAATAGAATATTTGAGCCATCACCCACACTTATTATAGGCTTAGGCAAAGAATCAAAATCGATTTCACTCAAATCGGAAATGCTATCATACTCTATATAACAAGCACACAACACCTTCATACGAAAAGTGTTCTGCGCGCTTAAATCATAGTTTTCCATTCTTTTTATCATAGCAAGAGTATATTTAAAGGGTTTTACCTAGATTACTTTATCGTACTTTTAAGACAAAGTTCGTCTAACTGAGATTGATCTATAAAACTTGGAGAATCTATCATCACATCTCTTCCCTGATTATTCTTAGGGAATGCTATATAATCACGAATAGTCTCTTGTCCACCGAAAAGGGCACACACCCTATCAAATCCGAATGCCAAACCGCCATGAGGAGGAGCTCCAAATTTAAATGCGTTAATTATAAACCCAAACTTATACTCGGCATCCTCTTTACTGATACCCAATACCTCAAACATACGCCTTTGCATTGCAGCATCATGGATTCGAATAGAACCACCGCCCAATTCCGTGCCGTTTAGAACGAAATCGTAGGCATTGGCACAAACTCTTTCGAGGTCCTCTTTTTTATCGGAATAGAACCACGCCTCATGCTCTGGCTTAGGCGCTGTAAATGGATGATGCATAGCATAAAATCTTCCATCCTCCTCGCTCCACTCCAGCAGTGGGAAATCCACTACCCATAATGGTGCGAACTCGTTTGGCTTTCTTAGGCCAAGTCTGTTTCCAAGCTCTATTCGAAGAACGCCAAGTTGCGTCTGTGTCTTTCGTTTTCCTCCACACAATACCAGCACCAAATCGCCTTTTTTTGCTTCTACCGCTGCTCCTACATTCTGAAGTTCCTCTGCAGTGTAGAATTTATCGATGCTACTTTTAATGCTACCATCCTCGTTTAGTTTAATGTATACCAACCCCTTTGCTCCCACTTGAGGCCTTTTTACCCATTCAGTGAGTTCATCAAGCTGCTTTCTAGTATAGGACGCAGCGCCCTCCACTACGATAGCACCCACATATTCACTAGCATCAAAGACACTAAAGCCATGCCCTTTTACAAGATTGGTAATGTCATGCAATTTCATCCCGAAACGGATATCGGGCTTATCTGACCCGTAAAAATCCATAGCATCATACCACCTCATCCGAGGAATCCTATCGGCTATAGTCACTCCTATGGCATTCTTGAACATTTGACGCATCATTCCTTCAAATGTGTTCAGCACATCTTCCTGTTCAACAAAACTCATCTCACAATCTATCTGAGTAAACTCAGGCTGACGATCTGCACGAAGGTCCTCATCGCGAAAACACCTTACAATCTGAAAATACCTGTCATAGCCGGCGACCATAAGAAGCTGCTTAAATGTTTGTGGACTTTGAGGCAGCGCATAGAATTGGCCCGGATTCATTCTAGATGGCACCACAAAATCTCTTGCCCCCTCCGGAGTGGATTTAATTAAATAAGGGGTCTCTATCTCCATAAAGCCCTGTCCGTCAAGATAAGTCCTTATTTCCTGTGCGAGACGATGCCTTAAAGCCAATGCACGCTGAAGAGGGGGTCTGCGCAAATCAAGATAACGATATTTTGCGCGAATATCATCTCCTCCATCACTATTTTCCTCTATGGTAAATGGGGGCGTGACACTTTTATTTAAAATATTTATAGCCTCCACCGCGATTTCGATTTCTCCTGTAGGGATCTTATTATTTTTACTTTCTCTTTCCTGTACTTCACCCATTACTTGAATGACAAATTCCCTTCCCAGAGATTCTGCAAGTTCGACCAATGATGAAGGAGCATCTGCCCTTACGACTAACTGTGTTATGCCATATCGATCACGAAGATCGATAAAGGTCATACCGCCCAATTTACGAGATTTCTGGATCCATCCAGCTAAGGTGACTTTTTTCCCTTTATCGGAAAGCCTCAGCTCTCCACAAGTATTAGTTCTATACATCGTTTTAAATACAAATATTCACATGATTTCGTTCTCATTCTTTTTTTAAAAGATTTATTGAACGCGTAACTGCAAATATACCTAATTTGCCGCTAAGAAAAAAACACTTAGATAAACAATAACTTATGTGCGGGACACAAAAAAAAGGTGTCCCATTTGCCATGAGACACCTTTATGGAATCTAAAACTAACTACAGGATTTCTATCTGGCGAGTAGTAGGTTTTTGTTTTTCATTTTCTTTTTTAGGAAGCACGATGTTTAACACACCATTTTCCATTTTAGCAGAAATCTTATCTTCACTTACATTATCTGGAAGAGTGAAACTCTGTGAATAGGAAGCGTATGAAAACTCTCTACGAAGCCACGTAGACTTCTTTTCGTCCTTCTTTTCTTCTTTTTCCTTTTTCTCTAGACTAATGACGAGTTCGTTCTCCGAATTGATGTTTATCTTGAAGTCATCCTTAGTCATGCCTGGAGCAGCTACCTGAATATCGTATTGTTTTTCATTCTCCACGATGTTCACTGCTGGTGTGGCAAACTGTCTTGCTACAGGAATTCCCATAAATTCATCACCGAAAAAGTCATCGAATATCGTTGGCAGCCAAGAACTATTCTCGCCATGCCTTCTTGAATTTTTTACTATTGGTAACATAATTAAATCTCCTATTTTGCACCCGTCTTTCAACGGATACGACTAGATTATAATCAACCCGCATACCAGTGACATTTTGTCAGTATATGAATGAGCCCCGATAAATTCTATCTTTCATAAAGGGCCAATAGTGCACAACAAAAGAGGGTAACCTCTTCGCCTTTCAGCGTTTGATGTCACCCTCTTTCAAGTATTTCTGTTTATCTGGCTTATTCTGCCATATCCGACTTGACTGTTTCACTCAATTTATCATACAACGCATCTGTTTTCTCCAAAATCTCTTTCCTAAGCGATGCATAATATGCTTTTACGCTACCTTCTTTTCTGGCATATACTTTATCTTTCAATGCGTTATAAAGATCGATAGCTTCTTCCATAAGCGCAGCCACTTTTTCATCTGTTTGTGGTCTTACTGCAGCAACAACCGAACAATCCTCGATAAATGCTCCGAGAACATATTCAATATCTTTTTTTATATCTCTAAGGTTCATTTTACTATTAATTAGAGTTAATGTAGCGGGAGCGGGGCACGATCCCGCGACCTCCGGATTATGAATCCGACGCTCTAACCAGCTGAGCTACCCCGCCATCAAGCGTTGTTGAGATAGAAGGATTCGAACCCTCACTGACAGAGCCAGAATCTGTAGTGCTACCATTACACCATATCTCAATATGATTATTTCAATTCCCAAAAAGGAACGCAAAGATAATAAGAGAATTCGACACTGCCAAACTTTTTTCAATTTATCTGTCACCCCCTATGCAACATAACCACAGCCCAGACTTCACAACCTTCACCACGTCCTACAAAGCCCAATCGCTCTGTAGTGGTCGCTTTCACACTTACCGCATCCATATCAATTCTCATTACCTCAGCAAGTACGCCACGCATAGAATCTATATAAGGAGCCAATTTCGGTGACTGCAGAGCAATCGTTATATCACAATTGGCAATCGACCATCCCATCTGTAACACTCGCGCAACTACTTCTTTTAGCAGCAGTCGACTGGAAATCCCCTTATATGCTGGATCCGTATCTGGAAACAAATGGCCAATATCGCCCAAAGCCACAGCGCCAAGCAGAGCATCACATAACGCATGTATAGCCACATCTCCATCCGAATGCGCCACAAACCCTTTTTCTGAAGGAACTTGCACTCCACATAGGAACATCGGAAGCCCCTCCACCATCCTATGAACATCATAACCCTGACCTATTCTAAATTCAGACATACAATTTTCTAATTTTCTGCAAAATTACGATTAATTCAGCCCACTTAAAAACAATTCATCACCTAAAAGTAATTGTACGCGATAGAAAAAAACGCAAATGTCACCCGATGCCGCCCGCAAAGAACTAGTTTTCGTTCCATTCACAAGATACGAAAAGACTTTTAAAGCGTTCCATTTGGAAGAATGGTATTACGATTGCTGAATCAACAAATAAAAAACACCGTTTAAATTTTATAAGCTTTCCCTTTGTTCCGTTGAGAAAGAAGTGGAATAAGCCATCAAAGACAAGATAAAAAAGTTAAACCGAAAAGAATTCGATTTTATAGCAAAAAACATTAAATTTGTAAATACGCTTGCGCGATATAATAAAGTTTGCAAGGTCGCGCAGCACTCAACTATAATTAAAGAACTTACTTGCGTAACTTAAATTTATAGTCATGCGCATTGATTATGGGTATTTTCAATTGGTTCGGAGAAAGCCAACACAGGGTATTCAATTACAAGCCCCGGTATTATGACCCGGAAAAAGAAGCCCTTAAGAAAAAATTCGGACACGTGGATGGTTCACAAGAAAAAGATGACTATACTCCAGGAAGTTATCTAAAAGGAGCTTTCAGAAATGGTAACTATAGCAAAGAAAGAGGCCACGCCACGAAGGCTCAGAACATTATCGGAATCGTAGGGCTGATCCTTATCGCCGTAGTCCTAATATACATTACAAAATTCTACGCTTTATTATAATGCTATGGATAACAACATTTTTGAAGCTATAAACATACTAAAAAAAGGGGGACTTATACTCTACCCGACAGACACCATTTGGGGAATTGGATGCGATGGAACTAACCCTGAAGCAGTGGACCGCGTATATAAACTCAAAAAACGAGAAGATTCAAAAGCGCTCGTGATGCTGGCATCGAACCTCGACATGGTAGCTCGCTACATAAAAGAAATTCCACAAATGGCTATTCAACTTGTGGAAGTCAACGACGCTCCCATGACCATCATCTACCCGGGAGCGACAGGATTGGCCAATAACGCGATAGCCGAAGACGGTAGCGTAGGCATAAGAATTCCACTCAGCGGCAGTTGTCTGGAACTTGTCCAAAGGTTCGAGAAACCACTTGTTTCCACCTCTGCCAATATATCTGGCGAACCGGCGCCAAAATCTTTTTCGGAGATTTCTCAACATATCAAAGATGGTGTGGACTTCATTCTTCCCCAAAGCCCTAACGATCGGGATGGAAATAAAGCCAGTCAAATCATCAAAGTAGCCCTTGATGGGGAAATTAAAATAATTAGAGGATAGAAAAATGGGGGTAATTCAGGTCTTACCGACACAACTATCTAATATGATCGCTGCAGGAGAAGTGGTTCAAAGGCCATCTTCTGTTGTTAAAGAGTTATTAGAAAATGCTGTAGATGCCGGAAGCAGTCAAATTAACCTGATAATAAAAGATGCCGGAAGGACGCTAATTCAAGTTATCGATAATGGTTGCGGCATGTCAGCAGATGACGCCATAAGGTGCTTTGGAAGACACGCCACTTCGAAAATTTCTAACCAGAACGATCTTGAAAACATCCACACTTTCGGATTTAGAGGCGAAGCATTGGCCTCAATAGCTGCAGTTTCACAAGTCACGCTCAAGACCAAAACGGATACCGACGAGGTAGGCACACAAGTCATAATGGAAGGAGGCGAAGTTATAGAACAAAAGTCCGTCAGTCAAGCGCAGGGGACTTCCATTGAAGTCCGTAACCTTTTCTACAACACTCCTGCAAGACGCAAATTTCTCAAATCCGATAATGTGGAATTCCGACACATAATGGAGGAATTCACAAGAGTAGCCATAACACGACCAGATCTAAACTTTTCTCTATCCCACAATGGGAAAGATATCCTTTTACTTAAAAAAGTTCCCGGACTTAAATTTAGAATTCTTGACCTGCTGGGATCGAGTGTGGTAGGCGATGTGGTGGATTTGAATTATCAAACCTCCGCTATATCTATAAGCGGTTATATAGGCGCCCCGAAAAACGCAAAGAAAACCCTTGGGAACCAGTTTCTTTTCGTGAATGGACGCTATTTTAAAAGTGCCTACCTACATAAAGCCATAATGAACGCCTACTCTGAAGTAACGCCGGATGGTTTGACTCCTTCATACTTTATTTTTCTAAGTGCAGAGCCTCAAAGCATAGATGTCAATATTAGCCCGACTAAAACAGAAGTAAAGTTCGAAAATGATTCTATGATTTTTCAAACTCTCTATGCTAGCATAAGAGAGACTTTAGGTCGTAATGGATTTGGAGACATGATCGACTTCGATGCAGGAGCTGCAATCACTAATATGCCTACCATAAATGACTTTTCATCGGGATTTAAGAATTCAGAAATTTCAGCAGCCATAGACTTTGAAAGTGATTACAACCCATTCGATACGCCTAAAACGCTGCATGAAAAACCTACAGCAAGCACTTACGGCCCTTACACACCGCCCAAACAAGACTACAAGGCACTTTTCGAGCCTTCCGACATACAAGAAGACGCATCTGTTCAATTCGTAATATCCCAAAAATACATTTGCACTCCAACAAATAATGGTATTATATTGACCAATATACACAGAGCACAAAGTAGAATTCTTTACGAGCAAATGCTTGCCGCCATACACAACGAGAAACCTGTATGCCAGACAGCACTTTTCCCCATCCAGATACAAATAGCGCCTTCCTTCGTCCCACTAATAGAAGAATATTCTGAGTTGTTAGATAAATTAGGCTTCAGCATTAGAATATTTGGCACTGACACCATTATTGTAGAAGGATTACCCGAAGGCTATAACTTTGACGAAAGCACCGTACGCAGTGTGGTGGCAGATTTATTGCAGATATTGGAAGACGAGCATCATTCTCTTCCTGAGATAATGCAAAGTGACATAGCCAAAAGGTTATCTGAATTAAAAGTTAAACGTGACATCCCTTTAACTCAACTGGCCGTAAAACGCTTGGCTGAAAGATTAAAGTCATGCGACAATTCAGAATACACACCATCAGGCAAAAGGATTTCAAAACTTATCACCATTGATGATATAGAAAAATTATTTTAATGTACTACAATTACAACAACACTCGCGGGGGATTTTTCAGTAACGTTCCGCCTGCCACAAAGAATTTGATAATCATAAATACCTTGGTTTTTTTAGCAACGCTAATAAACCAAAATTTTATGTATAGCACATTTGCCCTATACTATCCTAGTTCCCACTATTTTCACTGGTGGCAACTTATCACTCATATGTTTATGCATGGAGGTATATGGCACCTATTCTTCAATATGTTCGCACTTTACACTTTCGGAACGCCTGTTGAAAGGACCATTGGCACTCAAAAATTCCTTATACTATACTTTGTGGCCGGATTGGGAGCAGTTGCACTCCATTTCGGAGTAATGAATCTACAGCTCGCTTCTCTTGAAGCAAAAATCGCAAGTGGATCTGCCGCTGCGTTGCAAACGTACGCATCTCTTAAAAGTGTACCTACCGTAGGTGCGTCAGGCGCCATTTATGGAATCTTGATTTCATACGCCCTAATATACCCACAAAGTCGACTGACACTTATTTTCCCGCCTATAACCCTAAGCGCAAAAAGCTGGGTGATTATATTTGCCGTTATTGAACTATTTACCGGCATACGCGGATTCAACGATGGTGTAGCTCACTTTGCCCATATCGGTGGTATGCTCTTCGGATGGCTTCTTATATTGTATTGGCGTAAAAAGAACAGGTTATTTACTGGATACATGAGAGACTAGACTATGGAGATCTTCTTCGGACAGCTTGTTAATGCCGACACCATAAAGTTCGATGCACAAGAAAGCCTACATATAGTTAAAGTTATGCGTCATAAAGAAAATGACCATATCTATGCTATGGACGGCTCTGGGGTTCTATTTGAATGTATCCTTTTAACTGCCAATTCTAACAATGCATCAGCACACATCCTTTCTTCAACTCCAGGATGGGGCACTCACAAGTACGATCTAACACTAGCCGTTTGTCCGACTAAAAATAATGAGCGATTCGAATGGTTAGGGGAAAAGGCCACAGAAATAGGGTTGGACACATTGGCCCCTATTATAGGCGAAAAATCCGAAAGAAAAGTCTACAAAATTGATAGGATGAAACGCATTGTCCTCAGCGCGGCTAAACAATCCTTAAAAGCCAAAATCCCCACTATCGAAGAACCACAAAGCGCTATTGATTTTATCAAAAAAGCTCCATCTGATGCCCTCAAACTCATAGCACATTGCTTCGAAGAAGAAAAAATTTCAATCAAGGAGGCTTTGGAAAAATCCCCATCGGATAAAATAATCATTCTTATTGGGCCGGAAGGTGATTTTTCAACAAGAGAAGTTGATGAAGCTCTTAAAAATGGGTTTATTCCTGTTCACATGGGGAACTCTCGGCTAAGGACGGAAACTGCAGGACTTTACGCTGTATTTAGTGTATATAATAAATACATGTAAAAAATGTACATAGGAGTTATTAGCGACACTCACGGAGTGTGGAGCCCGGAGTTCAAGTCTTTTTTAGAACCAGTGGACGAAATATGGCATGCAGGAGACTGGGGTGGAGGCCTTGAATTTGCAAAAAAGATTTCAGATTGGAAAAAAACCATCGGAGTATATGGCAATTGCGATGGACAAGACATACGATTTGAATATCCAGCATTCCAAAATTTCATGTGCGAAGGCTTGAATGTTCTTATGACACACATAGGCGGATATCCTGGCAAATACGATATTAGAGCCCTAAGACTTATAGAACAATTCCGTCCTAACCTATTCGTCTGCGGTCATTCCCACATTCTGAAAGTCCAATACGATAATCGCTTCAACATGCTGACCATCAATCCTGGAGCCTGCGGACTTCAAGGATGGCAAATAGTAAGAACCGCGCTTAGATTTAAAATAGACAACGCTAAGATCTCCGATATGGAGGTATATGAATTAAAACGAAGGTGACATGGCTAAAGAAAAAACAATATGGTTTTGTTCGAATTGTGGCTACGAAAGCCCCAAATGGATGGGACAATGCCCTGCCTGCAAAGAATGGAACACAATGGTGGAAGCACCGGTGAAAGTTCAAAGTTCGAAATCATCATTTAAATTACGAGAAGCATCACATACCCCCATTCTGCTTAAAGACATACAAAACGACCAAGAACAACGCAAAAGTCTTGGAAACGGCGAATTAGATAGACTCCTTGGCGGAGGAATAGTTCCAGGGTCACTGGTGCTGATAGGAGGGGAACCCGGTATTGGCAAATCTACACTTTCGCTACAGATACCCTTATATAGCAAAGACTTAAAAACGCTATATGTCACAGGAGAGGAAAGCGAAAAACAAGTAAAGATGAGAGCGGACAGGCTTGGCGGAGATGCGACACTATGCTCAATATATGCGCAGACGCGAATGGATGATATCCTCGAACAGGCGCAAAAATTCGCTCCGGATTTAATGATCGTCGATTCTGTCCAAACTATGTATTGTGACAATGTCGAATCAAGTGCAGGTTCAGTTTCTCAGATTAAAGAAGTAGCCTCCAGGCTTTTGCGTTTCAGCAAGGAAAGCGGAACACCGGTCATACTTATAGGTCACATAACTAAAGATGGCTTTATCGCAGGGCCTAAAATATTAGAGCATATAGTAGATGTGGTTCTTCAATTCGAAGGAGAAAATAAAGGAGCCTACCGGATTATGCGTTCAATTAAAAATCGTTTCGGCTCCACTTCCGAACTCGCTGTTTTTGAGATGACTGGACATGGACTTAAAGAAGTGGCCAATCCTTCCGAAATGCTAATTCCCCTGCATGAACAAGGCCTGAGCGGCACCGCCATTTGCGCAATGCTTGAAGGCAATAGACCTCTGTTATTTGAAGTACAAGCACTTGTTTCTAGCGCCGCATACGGAACAGCTCAACGATCAGCCACCGGGTTCGATGTAAGAAGACTAAATATGCTACTAGCTGTACTAGAGAAAAGAGCAGGGTTTAAACTTGGGGCCAAGGATGTCTTTCTTAATATGGCGGGGGGACTTAAAGTATCCGACCCGGCTTGCGATTTAGCCATAATATGCGCTGTTCTATCTTCCAATTTTGATTTCGCACTACCTGGCGACTACTGTTTTGCTGCTGAAGTAGGACTAAGTGGAGAGATTAGACCTGTGGCGCAAGCAGACCGACTGGTAAAGGAAGCAGCAAGGCTTGGATTTAAAAAAATATTCATAAGTTCTTACACATCACTGGATACCGCAAAGATGCCAGGCATAGAAATAGTACGTGTCACCGATGTTAAGACACTAGTAAGAATTCTGTTTAAATAAGGACTACAAACAACCCTTGAGGTTCTAAATATCTTTATTTTTACTATATTAGCACCATGTTTAACTTTTAAAACACAGTTACTATGGAGATTAGAATTAAAGCTCTTAAATTCGACGCCAGCGAAAAACTACTTGCATTTGTCGAAAAAAAGGTCGCTCGTATTGAAAAATTCTTCGATAGTGCTACACAAGTAGCAGAAGTGACTCTTGAAGATACGAAAGAGGGGAAAAAAGCTAAACTGAAAGTCCATATTCCTGGCGATGACCTCTTAATCGAATGCATTTCAGACACTTTTGAGAATTCAATTACAGCTTGTGTAGATGCTATGAAAGAAAGTCTCACCCGTTCTAAAGAGAAATCACTAAAATTTTAAAGGCTTTAAATTTTTCTTTTCTGAAAAAAACAGTCCAAAGGGACGTAATTTTTTGAAATAACGAGTAATACTTTGCAGTTTTGCACAAACAATAACTGCAAAGTATGAAACGACTTCTTTTATTTACATTTTTCGCAGCACTCTTCTTCTCATGCGAAAGAGCCACAGGAACTTCGAATCTTATATCCATTAGTCGTGGAGATGGCACTTCACGTCCAGATAAAGAAGATAATCTTCCGCAGGAAGAATTACCAGACCTACCCGAAGGCAAGAGCCTTTATGTATGCGGGGTGGATTACTCGAAAGATGGGACCACAGAACTGGTTCTCTTCAAAGATGGGGTTAGACTGCAAGCCTACGAATGCTCTAATAATACGCTAATAAGCGATGAGGCAGACAGCCATTTTCTTATTAATGGTGATTTATACACTAGTTTTACCTACAATGGGAAAACCAGCCTCTCCAAAAACGGAGAACTTCTCTTCCAGATCAATGGCAAGGAATATATCCGAAGTATCCTCATTCTGGACGACATTATCTGGAGTGCCTCCGTTTTCACTACAAGCAATGGCTTTACTATAAGGAAAAATGGAAATAATGTGTTTTCAAAGCAAGATGGTGCACTTAAAACTTTCTATATAGATGAAAACAACATCTGCTTTGAATACCTAACCGAGTGGGAAGGGAAAAAACAGATTTTCCTTGTTAAAAATACTATAGAGAGTGCTCTAAAAGCCCATTTGGGGACGGACCTTCTTTGTGCCAGATTTCATCAAGGCAAAATATGGTATCTGGAATATGCCTCACCCTATTATATAATTCACTCCGGCAGCCAAGTTTATAAAATTCCACAAACCTATGGATTTGAATATACAGACTCGGAATTACAGCCTTTAGAAAATGGGACGTGTGCCGCTGTTATTCACCTGAAATCCAATTATTCCCCTATGACAGTCGATTATATCTGCAAAACAGACACCTCTTGGATTGAAGGAGCTGGAACGTTGTGCCATTACTATATGTCGCAGTATCCGGAAAGAAAAGTCTGTCTCAATAAAGACAGAACATCACTAGTCATCACTGGAAGCGATAAGCATTCTATCTCAATAGAAAACGCATACATAGCCACAGAAAGATGTGGCACACAAGAAAATGGGAAATTATTTTTAGGATTGACTCTTAAAGATGAGAACCAGCATCCTATCATCTGGTCAGAAGGTAACTCAACACCTTACAATATAAAGGGCACAATTACCGGAATATGCTTCACTCCTCCCAAGTAATGGTTCGTGAAAAATCATCGTTTACTCTTATATACACCTTTAAGGTATCTTCTGGAAGTAAGTCTTCTATATTCTCCGGCCATTCCATTATACACATACATCCTGTATCCAGATAATCATATAAGCCTATATCCAGGGCTTCTTCCAAACGCTCTATTCTATAAAAATCGAAATGGTATACCGACTCTCCTTTGGATGTTTTATACTCATTTACAATCGAAAAAGTGGGCGAACTAACAGCATCATCTCTAATGCCCAATTGATGACAAATAGCTGCAGTAAAAGTGGTTTTTCCCGCCCCCATAGGGGCATAAAAGGCTATAAGGTTGTGTCCTTTCGTCATATCGAGAAACTCTCTTGCTGCAGTTTGGATCTCAGAAAGATTCCTTATAGTTATGCTTTTTTTCATTTAATTGTCATTTGAAAATAATGCACAAAATTACTGTTTTATTTTGAAACTTTCAGCCCACATTTTATACATAGCATCACAAGTAGTAAAACTACTAAAAATCATATCCACGAAAATCTCATTCTAATCCGACGCAACTATTTTTTTCACGTTACTAATAAGGTATGATATTACTAAATACTCAAAAATTTAACATTTATTTATGCTCGTACATATTTATAGTGCCAAATGCATTGGCATAGAAGCCGTGAAAGTCACAGTAGAAGTCGATATCGCTATGGGTATTGGCATTCACCTGTGTGGGCTTGGTGATGTAGCAGTAAAGGAAAGCCTGCTTCGCACCATAACGGCTCTTCAGACACTCGGATACCATATCCCAGGTAAAAAAATAGTCATAAATCTAGCTCCGGCCGATATGCACAAAAGTGGAAGTGGTTATGACCTACCCATAGCTGTCGGAATCATAGCAGCATCTGCGCAAAAGTATATGCCCCTCATTTCGGATACTCTCATAATGGGAGAGTTAGGCTTGGACGGATCGGTTAGGCACATAAAAGGAGGATTGGCCTACGCCGATTTTGCGCAAAAAAATGGATTTAAAAGATGCATTCTACCACAGACATCAGCACTTGAGGCTAAATGTATGGACGGGATAGATGTTTATGGAGTTACAACGCTATCCGATGTGGTTTCTATACTTGAAAACACTCAAGCCGATAATATACTCAAAGTCAACACCAGCAACAACGGAAATAAATCATTGGCCCACTTTGAACCGGAAGTTGATTTTGCAGAAATAATTGGCCAAGAAGGCGCAAAAAGGGCTATGGAGATAGCTGCGGCTGGAGGGCACAATGTCATAATGATAGGAGCGCCGGGAAGTGGCAAAAGTTCACTTGCAAAAGCATTGGCAGGGATACTACCGCAGATGAGTAAGGAAGAAGCCTTCGAATGCAGCAAAATATACTCCATAGCGGGGATGGGACATTTAAGTCAAGGGCTTATGCAATCCAGGCCTTTTCGAAGCCCACATTATAGCGCATCCATCGCGGCTATTATTGGTGGTGGCGGAAACGGAGAAAAGCCTAATTCAACTTGACAGTGCAACACTGTCGAGTGTAAAGTTATACAATTTTT